>Ga0302326_10002416_pt1 | contig 45637 bp, 42 predicted proteins | sample Palsa_T0_3_FD_202264 | JGI IMG/M metagenome (GOLD analysis project Ga0302326, IMG submission 202264) | Peat permafrost microbial communities from Stordalen Mire near Abisko, Sweden - Palsa_T0_3 | ecosystem: Environmental > Terrestrial > Soil > Palsa > Peat permafrost | place: Sweden: Abisko... | reverse complement strand
CATCCGCGGCCGTGACCACATAGCCGTCCGGAAAGTGGCGGAAGTCGAGCTTGATGCCGGGGCGGAAACACCAGTCGAGCGGTACTTCATCGATGCTGATGGCGCGATCACCACCATTCATCGTCGGGTGAAAGTGCCAGGGCGCATCCAGGTGCGTGCCGTTGTGGGTCGAGAGCGTGACGATCTCGGCGGCCGCAAAACCTTCGCCGCCGGGCAGTTGTTCGGCCGTGACGCCGGGAAAGAAATGCCCCGCTTCGACCATGGTCTCGCCATGCGTCTTGTAGGTAATCTTCGGACGCATGAAGGGCGGGTCCGAGATGACATCGTTTTCCAGGAAGATCGACAAGTCCACGAAGCGGCGCGCCATGCGGCCGATGTTATAGACGATGCCGCCTCGATCCAAGTACGATTCGCGCCGTGAAACGATGGCTGCGGCGCGTGGCGATGGCCCGTGGATATACCTTAGGCCCGAGGGCCGCCGACGCCGAGGTTCTGCAACTCATTCAGCGTCTGCGCCCGCGCAGCTGCGCGGTGCCCCTGATACGCGTCGGCGGCAACGGCGATGGCGGTTACCTGATACCTGATGACCTCGCAGGCATCGAGTACTGCTTCTCACCCGGCGTCAATCGCACCGCGGATTTCGAAAACGAGCTCGCGAACCGCGGCATTCGCTCATTCCTGGCCGACTATTCGGTCGAGCAGCCGCCGCTCTCGCGTCCGGAATTCGTGTTCGACCGCAAATTCATCGCTGCCCGCAACGATGAGATCTACATGACCTTGAGCGACTGGAAGCAAAAATACCTGCCCGATTACCGGGGCGATCTGCTGCTGCAGATGGATATCGAGGGCGGTGAGTACGAGGTGTTCCTGAACTCGACCCTGGAGTTGCTGTCGGGCTTTCGGATCATCGTGGTGGAATTGCACTCGCTCGAGCGGCTGTTCGACCGCTTTGCTTTCTCGATCATGAAGAGCTGCTTCGAGAAACTGCTGAGCCGCTTCTACGTCGTGCACGCCCACCCAAATAACTGCGGCGGCATGGTCACGCACCGTGGTATCGGCATTCCGGATGTGATGGAGATGACCCTGTATAACCGCAGCCGCGCGGAGCCGGGTGCCTACCGCAGTGACTATCCGCACGCCCTGGATGTCGACAATTGCACCAACCGGCCGTCGTTGACGCTGCCGGATTGCTGGCGCTGATCGCGCCGGAGCAGGCCTCTCAGGCAGAGACCAGCCCGAGCTTCTTGCAGGCGGGGCACTCGACGAACTTCGGCAGCTCCAGCTCGAACCAGGAGCGCCCGCATTCGCAACGCATCTTGAAGAGCCGCTGAGCCTTGACGGCAATCAGCTCCTCCTCGCGAACGACGATGCCACTCTCCATCGAGGACGCGTTGGCCGGTGCCCGACGGTTGGACGTGGTGGCCGTATCGGATTCCGCGGAGACAATGGAGAGCCCTGCGGTCTGAGCCGCCGGTCGTCCGTTGCCGCGATGCGCTGTGCCGTTTTTCATGGTTGCGTCGCCTCGAAAGCGCTGGAGTTATATGTCAATTTCGCGCGCATAGCCCCTTATTAATCAGGTACTTGCGGCTGAAACCTCTGTTATCGTTATGTTAACCATCTCACATCGCGTGAGCGTAAGCAACTATGGCTGACCCGATCCGGATCCGCTCGGCACTGGAAGCCGATGCGGCATCGATGCTCGAGATCTACCGTCCGCTGGTCGAGTCGACGGCCGTCTCGTTCGAGCTGACACCGCCCAGCGCAGAGGCGTTTGCGCTGCGCATCCGTAAAGCGGTCGCGGATTACAGCTGGCTGCTCGCCGAGCGGGACGGCGCCTGCATCGGTTATGCGTACGGATCGATGCTGCGCGAACGTCCGGGGTACCGGTGGTCGGTCGAGGTGTCCGCCTACGTGCATCCGGCGCATCATCGCCAGGGCATTGGCGCGGCGCTGTATTCGATCCTGCTCGACGATCTCATGGAGAAGGGTTTTTGCCAGGCTTTCGCCTGCATCGCGCTACCCAACCCCGCGAGTCTGGGGTTTCATCATCGCTTAGGATTCCGACCCATGGGCATGTTCAAGTCGGTAGGCCGCAAATTCGGCCGCTGGCACGATGTCGCTTGGCTGCAGCGCACGTTGCGCGACGAGCCGCCTTTCGATGAGCCGGCTTCCGACTAGCGCGGCTGGGCTGCCAGCCAGTCACGGCCGCGCTGACTGGTCAGATACGGCAGCAGGCGCGCGTCCAGTTCGGTATCCGGCGAGCGATAGCTCCATGCCGCCTGGGGCGGCATCGACATCAGGATGGCATCGGTGCGGCCGCCCGATTGCAGCCCGAACAGGGTGCCGCGATCGAACACCAGGTTGAATTCCACATAGCGTCCGCGCCGGTAGAGCTGGTAGGCGCGCTCGCGCGCGCCAAAGCCGAGCTCACGTCGCCGCTCCACGATGGCGAGATACGCGCGCGCATAATGGTTGGCGACGCTCTGCATCAGGTCGAAGCACTGCTCCCAGCTTAAGCCGATCGGCTCGGCTGCGGCGTTCAGATCGTCATAGAAGATGCCGCCCACGCCGCGCGATTCGCCGCGATGACGCAGATAGAAATACTCGTCGCATTGTGCCCGCGCCAGCGGGTAGAGCCCCGGGTGAAATGCGCCGCAGGCCTGCGCGGCCGCCTGGTGCCAGAGCACCACGTCCTCCTCGTAGGGCAGATAGGGCGTCAGGTCGAAGCCGCCGCCGAACCACCAGACATCGCCGGCGCTGAAGAAGCGCACGTTCAGATGGCTCGTGGGTACGTGAGGATTGCGCGGGTGCGTGACGATCGACAGGCCGACGGCGCGAAAACTGCGGCCGGCCAGGTGCGGGTTGCGCGCCGTGGCGGCCGGCGGCATTTGCGATCCGGCGATATCCGACAGCGCCACCCCGGCACGCTCGAACAGCGCGCCATCTTCGAGGATGCACGTCAGGCCGCGGCCCGCCAGTGTCGAACCCGCGCCCGCGCTCGCAGCGGCCGCGCCACCGCCGCCACGCTCCCACGCATCTTCGATAAATCGGCCGCCGTCCTGACGTTCGAAGGCGCGGCAGATCTCGCTCTGTAGCGCGGTGAGCCGGTCGCGCACCCGGTCCGTATTCAATCGCCGACCCTCACCCCGGCATCATCGAAGAGGTGCAGCCGCGCGAGCGGCAGATCCAGCTGCACGTCGCCGCCGATGGATAGCGGGTGGCGTTCGAGACTAAAGGCCTTGATGGCAGTGCCTCCCAACGTCAGATGCACGATCGTGCCGAGGCCGGTCGGCTCGATCAGATCGACGGTGCCGCGGATCGGGCCGGCCCCCAGCACGATGTGTTCGGGACGAATGCCCACTGTCAGCGCTGCGCCATCGGGCAGCGCCAGATCGCGCGGCAATGGGATCCTGAAGGCAGCGTGCGTCAACATGGGTGTGCCGCCGTCTCGCTCGAGGTGCGCCTGGAACATGTTCATGGCGGGAGAGCCGATGAAGCCGGCGACGAACAGATTCGCCGGCCGGTCATAAAGATCGAGCGGGCTGCCGACCTGCTGCACTCGGCCGCCGTTGAGTGCCACGATGCGATCGGCCAGCGTCATGGCCTCGATCTGATCGTGGGTGACGTAGATTGAGGTGGCGCCTAATTCGCGATGCAGCTTCTTGATTTCCGCGCGCATGTGCTCGCGCAGGCGTGCATCGAGATTCGACAGTGGTTCATCGAACAGGAAGGCGCCCGGCTTGCGCACGATGGCGCGTCCCATCGCGACGCGCTGACGCTGCCCGCCCGAGAGCGCCTTGGGTTTGCGTGTCAGCAGCGCTTCCAGTCCCAGCTTGCCTGCCGCCGCGCCCACCGCGCGCGCAATCTCCGCCGGCAAGGTACGGCGCAGCCGCAGGCTGTAGGCCATGTTGTCGGCCACCGACATGTGCGGATAGAGCGCATAGGATTGAAATACCATGGCGATGTCGCGCGCCTTGGGAGGCAGTTCGTTGACCCGGCGTCCCCCGATCCGGATCTCCCCGGCACTGACTTCCTCCAGTCCCGCGATCATGCGCAGCAGTGTCGACTTGCCGCAGCCCGAGGGACCCACCAGCACCAGGAATTCCCCGGCTGCCACCGTGAGATCGAGCTCATGCAGTACCGGCGTGGTGCCGAAGCGTTTGGAGACACCGCGGATGTCGATGGCGCTCATGTGTGGACTCAGCCCTTGACCGCGCCGGCCGTCAGTCCGCGCACCAGGTAGCGCTGGATCAGCAGGAAGAACAGGCAGGCCGGAATCAGCGCCAGCACGCCGGCCGCCATCATCTGGCCGAAGTCCACCGAGAACTTTGAGACGAAGGAGAGCAGCCCGACCGGAAACGTGCTGGCGCGCGCCGAGGAGTTGAGCATCAGCGCGAACAGCAGTTCGCTCCAGGCCGCGGTGAACACAAACCCCGAGGTGGCGGCGATGCCCGGCAGAGTCAGCGGCAGGATGATGCGCCGGAAGGCACCGAAGCGCGTGGCGCCGTCGATCATCGCGGCCTCTTCGAGTTCGCGCGGGATGGCATCGAAGAAGGACTGCATCAGGAAGGTGGCGAAGGGGGCGTTGAAGGCCGTGTATACGATCACCAGGCCGGTCAGGCTGTTGGTGAGACCCAGCGGCGTCAGCAGGCGGAACATCGGCGCCACCAGCATGACCAGCGGGAACATCTGCGTGATCAGCATCAGCGCGACCAGCGCCGATTTGCCTCTGAATGTGAACCGCGACAGGCCATAGCCGCAGGCACTGCTGACCAGGGTCGCGAGCACCGCCGTCGAAGTCGACACGATCAGGCTGTTGCGGAAGAACAGCGGAAAGTCGCTGTGCGTGAGCACGAAGCGGAAATGCTCGAGACTGGCACGCGATGGCCACAGGCGAATGCCTTCGCTGTAGAGCAGTTCGTTCGGCGTCAATGCCACCTTGAGCAGCCAGTACAGCGGGAACAGCGCAAACAGCACGTACAGGCTCAAGAGACAGTAGTGCACGGCCCAGTAGAGTGGACGGCGTCTCATGTGGCCTTACGCCTGGCGCCGCAGGAAGGCGCGGCGCAGCAGCAGGATCGCGATCGCATAGACAAACAGCAATAGCAGCAGTGCCGTGGCCACGGCGGAAGCGTAACCGAAGTCCAGTCGCCGGAACGCAACCGTGAAAATGTAGCTCGCCACGGTCTGGGTGGCATCGGCCGGGCCGCCATTGGTCATGACGATGATCAGGTCGGCGAAGTTTGCCACCCAGATCGTGCGCAGCAGGATGCTGATGGCAATGGTGGGCGCGAGCAGCGGCAGCGTGATCGAGCGGAACTGCTCGAGTAGTCCGGCGCCATCGATGGCCGCGGCTTCGTACAGGTCCTTCGGTATCGACTGCAGTGCGGCCAGGCAGGTGATGGCAAAGAAAGGTATGCCCCACCACACGGCCGCCACGATCGGACCGATCAGCGCGAGGTTCGGATCGGACAACAGGTTGTTGGCGTCGTGCGTGATATGCAGCGCGAACAGCCAGTGGGGCAGAGGGCCGACCACGGGATTGAACAGCCACTGCCAGTCCAGGCCCACCAGGAAGGTCGGCACCGCCCAGGGCAGGAACACCAGCGCCTGCACCAGCCGCCGGCCCGGGAATTCGCGGTTGAGCAACAGCGCGAGCCCCAGCCCCAGCACGAACTGCAGGCTCACCGAGGCGCAGGTCCATACCGCGGTGTTGCGCAGCGCGTCGCGGAAGATGTCATCGGCGATCAGCTCGCGGAAATGGTCCAGCCCGATAAACGCGCCGGCGAAGGGATCGAGCAGCTGCAGGTCGCGAAACGCATAGGACAGGCCGACGCCGAGCGGCACCAGCATGATGGCAACGATCAGCAGCAGCACCGGTGCGGTGTAGAGATACGGCTCGGCGCCGCTGGCGAGTCGTCGGCCGAGGGCAGTCACTTCTGGCTCTGTTTCGCCTTGGTGAGGATCTGCGCCCATTGCTGCGCCATATCCTGCGCAGTGAGCTTGCCGAGCAGCAGGTTCTGGGTGGTGCGCGGCACGATGGAACTCGCGAACAATGCCCAGGCCCGCAGATCCATCGGCATGATCATCGGTGACACGTTGGGATCGGCGAGTTCCTCGAACCAGCCCTTATAGCGCGGGTCGGCGTACATGGGGTCCTTGGCAGCCGCGGTATAGATGGGCAGCGCGCCGATGCGCCGGTTCCAGGCCAGGCTGCCGGCCGGACTATCGAGCGTGGCGATGAGCTTCCAGGCCAGATCCTTGTGCTTGCTGTTGGCGAACATCGCCCAGCCGCCATAGCCGATGGTTGGAAAGCTCTTGCCCCCGACACCCTTCATCCACGGCGCGACACCGTACTCATCGGGTTTCATGCGCGAGGCGATCGCGATCAGCGCATCCGGGTCATTGTCGATCATCGAGCAGACGCCGGAATAGAAACCCGAGACCACATCGTTATAGCCCCAGTTGATGCTGTCCTTGGGCGCCAGTCCCGCCTTGTACAGATCGGCCAGCACATTGAAGCCGCGGATCCAGCCCGCATCCGTGAACGTGGAGGTGCCATCAGGCCTGAAGAACACATCATCGCCGGTGGTCAAGGCACCGAACATCAGCCAGCCATTGACGCCGCCGGCTCCGCCGCGCAGGCAGTAGCCGTACTTCCCCGGCAGTGCGGACACCTTCTTCGACACCGCCAGAAATTCATCGAGGGTTTTGGGCGGCGCTGTCACGCCGGCGTCGGCGAACATTTTGCGATTGTAGTAGAGCGCGCGCAGGTAGAAGCCGTACGGCAGCATGTAGGCGGTGTTGTGGATCACGCGGCCGAGCTGCAGCGTGCGTTGATTCAGTTCGCCCGTGTGCTCCCAGCTCTTCAGGTATGGCTCGAGGTTTTCGAGCGCGTTGTTGTTGGCGTACAGCGCCAGCCAGGTATCGGGCATCTCGACCACATCGGGGGTGTCGCCCGCTGCCACCATGGTGGCGAACTTCTCGAATGACTGACCCCACGGCAGTGACACGATCTCGACGTTGGTGTCGGGATTGGCGTCTTCGAAAGTCTTGATGATGGCCCTGAGGGTTTCGGTACGCTCAGGACTCGTGATGACTTCGACCAGCTTAAGGGTCGTGTCCGCGTGCGCGGCCGACCCCAGGCAGGCGCTTAAGGCGGCGGTAGCCAGCCAGATATGCGCTCTCATTGTTTGACGATACCATATCGCTATGGAGCGAGCGGTTTCCGTGGCGGCAGCCGACATCGAGGCCTTCGAGCGCGACGGGGCGGTGTGCCTGCGCGGGCAACTCAGCGCCGAGCAGCTCGGGCTGCTGCGCGCAGGAATCGATGAGAATCTCGCTAACTTAAGTCCCCGCGCCAAGGTCGCCAGCGCGCCCGATGACCCCGGCTACTTCGTCGAGGACTTCTGCACCTGGCAGGACAATGCTTCCTATCGCCAGGTCATCTTCGATTCTGCTCTGGCACGCACGGCGGCCCAGCTCATGCGCAGCCGCACGGTACGGCTGTATCACGACCACATGCTGACCAAGGAGCCGGGCACGCGACAGCGCACGCCCTGGCACCAGGACCAGCCCTACTACAACATCGAGGGACGCCAGAACGTCAGCATGTGGATTCCGGTCGATCCCGTCAGTCGGGAATCCACGCTGGAACTCATCGCCGGGTCGCATAGAGGGCCATGGCTGATGCCGCGTACCTTTCTCGACAGCCAGGCCCGCTGGTTCCCGGAGGGCAGCCTGGCGGACCTGCCGAACATCGATGCCGATCGCTCGGCGCATCGCATTCTCGGCTGGGCACTCGAGCCCGGCGACATCGTCTGCTTCCAGATGCTGACGCTGCATGCCAGCGCGGGCGTCGGCGCTGCGAGCCGGCGGCGTGTGTTCTCGGTGCGCTTTCTGGGCGATGACATCCGGCACGCGCCGCGGGCCTGGCGCACCTCACCCGAGTTCCCCGGTCTGCTCGATGAACTGCCCGCGGGCGCTCCGATGGAGCACCCGCTGTTCCCGCTGCTTTATGGCGCGTGACCGGCCGACTGCTGCGCGTTGAAAGCCGCCCAGCTCTGATCGATCAGGTAGGCATGGATGTTATCGGCGTCCTGATCGCTGAGCAGATCATCGAATCGCTCCATGCCGGCCGGCCCCAGCACCCCGCGCAGCACGATGTCCTTGAACATGTCGTGCAGCTGGGGGCTCAGGCGACGCAGGTCCGGTGTCGAGCTCGGGCCCAGCACGTGGCAGCGCGAGCACTCCTCGATGAATTTGATTTCGCCGGCCTTGATACTGGCGGCACTGGCAGTCTGTCGCGGCGGCTGCGGGAATGGCCCTTCATTGCGCGCCGGCGGTGTCGGCACCGCGCCGCCGCCGAGCTTGAAGACGATCAGGCGATTGACGTTCTGGTACTTGAGCGCGGCACTGCTGGGCGGGATGGGGCCCACCGTGATGGCGGCGCCGCCGTAGCCGGCCTGCACTGCCACGTACTGTTCGCCGTTGACGACGTAGGTCATGGGCGCTGCCAGGATGTGACTGCCGGTCTGGATGACCTTGAGCACTTTGCCGGTGTCGGCTGCATACACCCACAGCTCGCCGCTGCCCCGTCCCTGGAACACCAGGTTCGATGCCGTGGACATGATGCCGCCGTCGTAGCCCCGAATGCCCGAGGAAGTTTCCACTTCCCAGGCGGTCTTGCCGGTTTCGGGATCGAAGGCGCGCAAAATTTCGCGGGTGGGCTTCTGCGGGCGCGCGGCCTTGATGCTGGCCATGTCGGGCAGCGGCCCATACAACGACTTCAGGTCCTCGGCAGAGTAGGTGTCATCGACGATGACGCCGTTGACCGTGAAGAAGCCGTCGATGTACTTCACCGAGCCGCCGTTGCTGAGCAGATCGACCCAGACCGCGGGCACATCGATCACCGGGATGTAGACCAGGTGCGTGCGCGGGTCATAGGACATTGGGTTCCAGGTGTGCGCGCCGGCCCACGAGGGATAGACTGTTTTCGGCTTCGCGTACCAGTCCGCCTGCGCCGTCACGACCGGGCGTCCGCTTTTCATGTCGATGTGCGAGGCCCAGTTCACATAGCTGAACGGGTTGGCCGACAGCAGCTTGCCGCTCTTGCGATCGAGCACGTAGAAAAAGCCGTTCTTGTTGGCCTGCATGATCACCGCATGCGCTTTGCCGCCGACCTTGAGGTCCGCCAGCACGAACTTCTGCACGGCATCGAAATCCCAGCTGTCGCGCGGCGTGGTCTGGTAGTACCAGGCCATGCGCCCGGTGTCGGCGTGAATCGCCAGGATCGAGGCGGTGTAGAGCGAATCGAGCCGCTGCTTGCCGAGCTGCCGCAGGTCATAGGGCGCCGCGTTGGCCGTGCCCACGTAAAGCAGCTTGAGTTTCGGATCGTAGGCGAGACCATCCCAGGCGGTTCCGCCGCCATTGAATTGCGGCGGTCGGTGCGGATCCCAGGTCTTGTCGGCGGCCGCAAGTTCGGGATTCTCGTAGGGCTGTCCGACCGGCGGCGGCACGGTCCAGAACCGCCACTTAAAGGCGCCCGTTTCCAGATCGTACGCCGCCACGTAGCCGCGCACGGCCACGTGCCCCATGTCCGCGCCACCGTTGCCGATGACGATGACATCCCCGGCAATCTGCGGAGCACCGGTACTCGAGTAGGGCAGCTTGTGATCGACCAGTGTGTCGGCTTCCCAGACCTGCTTGCCGGTGGCCGCATCGAGCGCGTGCAGGTGGCCATCGACGGAGGCGACGTAGACCTTGCCCTTGAAAACCGCGACGCCGCGATTGACCAGGTCGCAGCAGGGATTACGGCCGTAAATGAGATCCATCTGCGGCACGTATCGCCACAGTTCCTGTCCGGTGGCGGCATTGATCGCATACACCCAGCCCCAGGTACTGGAGGTGTACATGACGCCATCCACTACGACCGGCGTTGCCTCCTGCCCGCGATCGGTGCCCAGATCGTAGTCCCAGGCAAATCCGAGCTTGTCGACGTTGCCGGCGTCGATGCCCGTCAGTGGCGAGAAATAGGAGCCCTCGACATCGCGTCCGCCGGTGAACCAGTTCTGGGGTTCGGTGGCTGCATGCTCCAGCCGCTCGGCATCGACGTCACCGGGGCTGCGCGCACTCGATAACTGCGCACCGCCGATCAGCAGCGCCGCCAGTACCGGCAGCGCGGCGCGGCCGCGCGGCGCACGTGGGTACGTCGTCTCGGGGATCAAGGTTGTTCTCCTGCAAGCGGGGCAGTGGAATCATATCACTGCCGCACACGCAGGCTTTTCGGATCGTAGAGCGGCGCAAGCGAGGCGCGCGCCGGAACACGCCGCTGGTCGATCTGTATCTCGTAGCGCCCCGAACTTACGTAGTCGTCGCTGACCCCATCGGGCGACTCGAGATAGCCGAGCGCGACGGCCGCGCCCAGGGTGTGGCCGTACATCGCCGATGTCGTGTGGCCATTGATGCTGCCATCGCGATAGATCGGTTCGTTGTGATAAAGCAGCGGCTGCGCATCCTCGAGCATGAACTGCACCAGCCGTCGCTTCGGGGTGCCCGCAGCACGTGCGCGCAGCAGCGACTCGCGGCCGATGAAGCCGCCGGGTTTGTCCCAGGCGCAGGTAAAGGCGAGACCTGCCTGCAGGGGATCATCGTCCGGCCCGATGTCGTGCGACCAATCGCGATAGGCCTTTTCGATTCGCAGCGAGTTGAGCGCGTGGTAGCCACAGTGCCGCAGCCCATGCGCTTTACCCGCGGCAGTCAGCGCGTCATAGACGGGCAGGGCGAAGCAGGTCGGGATGTACAACTCCCACCCCAGCTCGCCCACATAGGTCAGCCGCAAGGCCAGTGCGCTCTGGTAGCCGATCTGGATTTCGCGGCAGCTGCCGAACGGGAAGGCGGCGTTGGAGAAGTCCTGGGGCGACAGGCTCTGCAGCAGCGCGCGCGAGGCCGGTCCCTGGACGTTGAGCATGGCGTAGGCGCCGGACATGTCGGTCAGTACGCAATGGGCCTCGGGCGGCGTGTGATTGCGAATCCAGGCCTCGACATGCGTCTGGGTAAACGCGGCCGTGACCACCATGAAGCGATCGGCCGCCAGTCGCGCGACGGTCAGATCCGCCTCGATGCCGCCGCGCTGGTTCAGAAACTGCGTGTAGACGACTCGCCCCGGTGGCACGCTGACCGAGGCGGTGGCGATACGGTTGAGAACGCTCTCGGCATCGCGCCCCTCTACCATGAGCTTCGCAAACGAGCTCTGCTCGAACAGGCCGACGCGTTCGCGAACGGCACGGTGCTCCTCCGCGTTGTTCGTAAACCAGTTCTGGCGGCCCCAGCTGTATTCGTAGCGCGCCGCCTGTCCCGGCGCTGCGTACCAGTTGGGTCGTTCCCAGCCGGCCGATTCGCCGAAGCAGGCGCCCGCGGCCTCGAGTCGGTCATGCAGGATGCTCTTCTTGACTGGGCGCGCGCTCTGCCATTGCCGGTACGGCCAATGATCCTGGTAGCCGATGCCGAGAGATTCCACCGTGCGATCGAGCAGGTAGCGGGAGTTGTTCTGCCAGGCATGCATCCGGCGGATATCCACCGACCAGACGTCCATGGGTGCGTGCCCGTCGACGATCCACTGCGCCATCACATGGCCGACACCGCCGCCCGAGAGAATGCCGAGCGAATTGAAGCCCGCGGCGACGAAGAAATTCTTCAGATTCGGCGCCTCGCCCATGATGTAGTTGTGATCGGGCGTGAAGGATTCGGGACCGCAAAACAATAGTTTGATGCCGGTGTTGGCCAGGATCGGTACGCGTCGCATCGCCTGCTCGATGTACGGATACATGCGATCCCAGTCCGGCGGAATATCGCCGAAGCAGAAGTCCTCGGGAATGCCCTCCGCGCCCCAGGGCTTCGCGATCGGTTCGAACAGCCCGAGCATGATCTTGCCGGCTTCCTCGCGGATGTAGGCGCCATTGCACGGATCGCGCAGGATGGGCAGCAGCGGATGCATGCCCTCGACGGACTCGGAGATCAAATAGTAGTGCTCGGCCGCCTGCAGCGGCACATCGACGCCGGCCAGGCGTCCCACCTCACGCGCCCACATGCCGGCACAGTTGACGACGAATTCCGCGCCCACCGTGCCGCGGTCAGTGACCACGCCGGTGACGCGACCGGCGGCGCTGGTGATGCCGGTCACGCGGGTGTGTTCGATGAGCCGTGCGCCGCCCGCGCGCGCGCCCTTGGCGAGCGCCTGGGTCACATCGGCCGGATTGGCGCGCGCATCGCCCGGGAAATGAAAGGCCGCCGTCAGATCCGAGACATCGGCCAGCGGCCACATCGATTGCACGCTCTTCCGATCGATTTCGTAACCCTCGACACCAAACGAGCGCGCGATGTTGACGCCGCGGCGCATCTCCTGCGCCTTGGCCGGCGTTGCGGCCAGCTGGATCGAGCCGCAGGAAATCACGCCGGTGGCCTGGCCGGTCTCTGCTTCCAGCCGGCGGTAAAGATCCTGGGTGTACTTGGCCAGGCGCGTCTGCGTGACGGTGTCGCGCAGCGTGGTGAGCAGACCCGCCGCGTGCCAGGTCGTGCCGCAAGTGAGCTGCTTGCGCTCCAGCAGCAGCACATCGCGCCAGCCAAGCTTCGTCAGGTGATAGGCGATCGAGCAGCCGATCACCCCACCGCCGATGATGACGACGCGGGCCTGGCTGGGCAGGGGCTGGTCCGAGGGTCGATCGGTGCTCATGCGCGAAGGCTAGAGACAGTGACGGCAATGCGCCAGAACCGGGTGATCTGTCCGCGCTGGAGTCGCTCTAAATGAGCAAGATCACGACAGCCGCAGCAGGAACTGGAAAGACGAGGCCGTGCCCCGCCGACACACTGATCCAATCGCATGCGCGTGTCGCGCGGCAGGAGTGTCCATGGGCGTGGATTCGCTGTTCGGCCAGCTCAGCGGCCATCACTACATCGGGGGCGAACTGCGCGCCGCGCGCGGAGATCGCAGCGCCGAGATCATCGATCCGGCCACCGAACAGGTCATCGGCCGCTACACGGACGCGACCATCGCGGAAGTCGATGAGGCGGTGCGGATCGCCAATGCGGCGCAGAAGCGCTGGCACAAGGTCAACTATCACCGTCGCGCGGAAATGCTGCACGAAGTGGCGCAGGCCATGCGGCAGGACCGGCCGGTCGTCGCCGAGATGCTCACGCGCGAAATGGGCAAGACATATAAAGAGTCGGCGGACGAGGTGAGCTGGTCGGTGACGGCCGTGGACTACTACGCCGAGATTGCACGTCACGAGCTTGGCAAGGTGCTCGGCCCCACCGTCGATGCGCAATTTCACTTCACGATCAAGGAGCCGCTCGGCGTCGTCGTCATCATCCTGCCGTTCAACTATCCGCTGTGCCTGCTGTGCTGGCAGGCAGCGGCGGCGATCGGCTGCGGCAATGCCGTCATCATCAAGCCCTCGGATCTGACCACGCTCACGACTTTGCGATTCGTCAAGGCATTCGAGTCGCTGCCGGCGGGACTGGTGCAGGTGCTCGCCGGTGGCGGCAAGCTCGGAGCGCAGCTGGTCGGCCACCCGGACACGCACATGGTGGCCTTCACCGGCGGCATCGATACCGGGCGCACCGTGGCGGAGGCCTGTGCGCGTCAGTACAAGCGCGCGCTGATCGAGACCTCGGGCAACGATCCCTTCATTGTCATGCCCTCGGCGCCGATCGAGACGGCCGCCCGCGCCGCCGCCTTTGGCGCCTATCTGAATTGCGGCCAGGTATGCGCCGCCGCCGAGCGTTTCTACGTGCACGAGAGCGTCTACGATGAGTTCGTCGAGCGCCTGATCGCGCACACCGCCGCGGTGCGCGTGGGCAATGGGCTTGAACGCGTCGATATGGGGCCGCTGGCCTCCGCGCGCGAGCTCACGCGCTTCCAGCACATCCTCGCCACCGCCAAAGCGCAGGGTATCCGCACCGCGATCGGTGGCGGGCGGCCGCGCGGCCTCGACAAGGGATTCTTCGCCGAGGCCACGGTGCTGGTGGATGTGCCGCCGGAGGCGGCCATCATGCAGGAGGAATCCTTCGGTCCGGTGGCGCCGGTGACTCGCGTCGCGAGCTTCGATCAGGCCGTCACGCTCGCGAATCGTTCACGCTACGGGCTGGGGGCCAGCATCTACACGCTGGATCTGAACGAGGCGATGCGTGCCGTCAATGAAATCGAGGCCGGCATGGTCTGGGTCAATGCACCGCTGCTCGACAACGATGCCGGTCCGTTCGGCGGGCGAAAATATTCGGGCATGGGCCGGCAGCTGGGTTCGGAGGGGCTCGACAGTTTCCGCCACACCAAATTGGCTATGATCGACCCGGCCGCAAATCCGCATGATTTCTGGTGGTTCCCCTACGCCGATGCCGAAGCCCATCCCGACGCCCGAGCCGCCGTTGCCGCCGGAACTGGCCCGGCGGATCGACATCCTCGAACGTGACGTCGATGCCAGCGGCGACTTCAACCGCGCCAGCTGGTTCTGGCTGCTGCTGTTCGGGGTCGCGATTCCGGCCGCGTTACTGCTCTGGGGATGGTGGACTTGAGCGAGGATGCGGACAAGAGCGCCTGGCCGCTGCTGCCATCCGAACGTGACTGGGGTCCCTGGCGGCTCGCGATCGCGCTGGCCACGGCGGGCGCCGCCACCTGGTGCTACATCATCGGCGAGTACACCGGCTATTACCTGAACTTCAAACAGGGCGCCGCGGCGCTGACAGCCGGCTGCATGATCGGCATGCTGTTGGCGTTCCTGGCCGCAGGTCCGGTCAGCGCGCGCTTTGGCATCGATTCGATTGCCTCGACCCGGCCGCAATTCGGTGGCCGCGGCTGGATCATTCCCTCGGCGATGCAATTGATCTCGATCGTCGGCTGGAATTCACTGCTGCTGATATTCGGTTCCAAATCGGCCGCGCAATTGCTGCTCGCGCTCGGCGCGATGCCGCGCGGCTACAGCGCGCGGGAATTGGTACCCGCCGCCACTCTGATGGCCTGCGCCGTGATTTACCTGACGCTGCTGCGCGGGGCTACCGGAGTTACCAAGGTCTCCAACATCCTGGCCGCGCATGTCCCCATCGGTTTCTGGATGCTCTGGCTGCTGGTCTCGCACCGCTGGCCCGAACTACGGCGGGCCGAACCGGCAATGGCGAGCCCTGACCGGCTCTGGAACTACACCACGGGTGTGGAGATCGGCATCACCTCGACCATGTCCTGGTGGCCCTACATCGGGGCGATGATCCGCATGGCCCCGAACGCGCGTACGGCCGTCGTTCCGGTCATGCTGGGCATGGGCGCCTCGATTCCGCTGCTGAGCCTGATCGGACTGGCCGGCATCCTGGTGCTGAAGTCCTCGGATCCGTCCGAATGGCTGCGCTCGGTGGGCGGCCCGGCCTACGCCATCATTTCGCTGATCTTTGTGTCCCTCGCCAATTTCGGTACGGCGATAACCGGGATCTATTCATCGGCCATTGGACTGCGCCACTTCGCTGCCCTCGAGCGTGTTTCCTGGTCGACATTGCTGCTGATCACGATCGCACCGGTGGCTTTGGTGGGCGCATTGATCCCGGAGCTGTTCTTTGCGCGCTTCGGCGCCTTCCTGGCATTTCTGGGCGTGGCATTCGCGCCCCTCTGCGGCATCCAGATCGCCGACTACTTCGTGCTGCGCCGAGGCCATATCGAAATTCGCGCAATCTATAGTCGCGATCCTTCGGCGCCTTACCGCAGCATCGCCGGCTTCAATCCGGCGGCGCTGCTGGCGCTCGCGCTGGGGTGTGGCGTGTACCTCTGGCTGCTCAACCCGCTCACCTACGCCTCGAGCGGACCCTACCGTCTGCTGACGGCATCCCTGCCATCCGCGCTGGCAGCGGCGCTGTGCTTCATCGTCCTGACGAGGATCTTCTTGCTTCCGCAGCGAGCGCCAGAGTAGGCTGATCGCATGCAATCCAGCGGCGCCACGGCAGCGGAGCTAGGGCCGCGGGAGTGGATGAAACTGATGCCGCGCGCGCCGCAGCTCTCGAGCGAAGCGCTGGGCTGGCAGCACATCCAGGCTTACCGGCTGGCCAATCCTGCGAGCTGGCAGCTCGACCTGCCGCCGATCGACCGTCATTTCATCGTCGCGCACCTGTCCAACCCGTGCCAGCTTTCCTCGCGCTGGAACGGTCTTGAGCGGCGCAGCCGTTCCGTGCCCGGCAACATCATGATCATGTCGGCGCACCAGGGCAGCCACTGGGAATGGAAGGGAGAAATCGAGGAGCTGCATATTTTCCTGGATCCAAAAGTCATGAGCGCCGCCGTGCAGGAACTCGGCGATCGTTCCGTGCAGCTGCTCGACGGCATCGGACTCACCGACATGGCGATCATGGACATCGCGGTGAAGATCAACACCGAGCTGTCGCAGCCCGGTCTGTGCGGCTCGCTGTTCGCGCAATCGGCATCGCATACCTTGACTCTGCAGCTGTTGCGCCGGCACTCCACTCTCAGTCCCAATGAGCCGCTGGATCGGCTGGATCTGCCCACGCACCGCCTGCGCGCGGCGCTCGAATACATCGAAGCGCACCTGTGCGAAGACGTCTCGTTGGATGCGATCGCAGCCGCCGCCAACCTCAGCACCTTCCGGTTCGCGCGCGGCTTTCGCAAGGCCACCGGTCAGCCGCCGCATCAATACGTGATCGGCCGCCGCCTCGAACGCGCCAAGGAACTGCTGCGCACCACTGACGAGGAAATCGGTGAAGTGGCACGACGCGTGGGCTTCGCCTCGCAGAGTCACTTCACCGCGGTGTTCAGCCGGCGATGCGGGCTGCCGCCCCGACGCTATCGTCAAACCTGCCGCCGATGATCCACAGCTGGCTGCGCTGTGCCGCGCTGCTGCGTCATTGTGCGTTGCTGCTGAGTGTCGCAATTGCGTTCCCGGTGTTGCTCCAGGGCTGCAGTACCAACAGGGCGCTCTCTGACGCGACAGTGGCCGAGAGCGGGGCAGCGCCGGGGCGCGATGTCACCCTGTATGTGGTACGACGCGGCTGGCACATCGATGTGGGCTTCGCCGCCAAGGATCTGCTGGGGCCGCTGGAGGCGGTGAGCGAGCAATTTCCCGAGGCACGCTTTCTGACTTTCGGATTTGGCGATCGCCGCTACCTGCACGCGCGCAATCCGGCCTTCCCCAACATGCTCGCGGCGCTCTGGCCCGGCGATGGGCTGATGCTGGTGACCGCGCTGCGCGGAACGCCGCAACAGGCTTTTGGCGAGACCCAGGTCGTCGAGCTGACATTGACGGCCCGCGAGACAGCGGCGGTACAACGCAGCATGGCGGCCTCGTTCTCGCTACAGGATGGACGTCCGCAATCCGATGGACGCGGGCCATACGAGGGCAGCGCGTATTGGCGCTCATCGCTGCGCTATTCCGCCGCCTACACCTGCAACACCTGGGCTTCGCAGGTTCTCGCATCCGCGGGCTTGCCATTACCAGTCCGCGGCGTCGTGTTCGCCGGGCAGGTGTGGCGGCCTGTCCGGCGTCTCGCGGGGCTTTAGTGGCAGGGCGGCTGAGTACCGTCGGCGCACACCACCGTCGTGGTGTTGTTCGAGGGCACAACCACGGTGGTCTTGGCCGGCGGCGGCGGACTGCTGCTGCTGATGCAGCCCGACAGGCCCGATAGGAAAGGAGCCAACACAACCAGGCTCGCTAATAGTTTCATCGCATTCTCCTCCAGAGTACTTTCTAACAGCTCATTCCTGAGCAGGCTCATTTGCTGAGCATGAGAAGAATCTTAGAATCGATCAATTCGACCGCCACAGCGGCGCTCCCCACGTGTTGACGTCGGTCGACGCCTACGTGTGCGCCCCTGGGATTACGGCAACGGCGTCAGGGAAGCGTGTCGTTATAGGAGTGACGCGCCCAGCCGAGATAGTGAGGGTCGGCGCGATGCTCCTGCTCGAGCAGCTGCAGCATCTGCGGCAGCAGCGTGCCGTAGTCCGCTGTGCGCAGCGCAATCGCCATGCGCGCCAGCGTTGGATCGTCCAGTCCCGCGTATGCCATGTCGAGAAAGCGCTGACTGGCATCGCGCAGCTTCTCAAGCTGTTGCGCCAATGATCTGCCATCCGCGGGGTTGTCGAGTTCATACAGCATCAAGGTGAATCGCGGCGAGGAACTGAGCAGCGCGCGTCGCTGCCCCGGATCGGCCTTGAGGATTTTGCTCGGGATGTCCGCGTTGAGAGTCAAACCGGCGCGATCGGACAGCACGCGCACCGCGCGGTAGGTTGCGATGAGTCCGGGCAGGTACTCGAGATTCCCGGCGCCTTTGTTCTCGGGACGTTGTTGCGGTTCGATATCCAGGTGTATGCCGTCGAAGCGCTGCAGGGCGTGATCGCGATTGAACTGCAAAACCGCCTGGACTTGATCGATCAGCCGCGTTCGTGGAGCGCCAGGCTCGTCCGCGTCGGTGCTCGAGAGCAGTGCCTCGACACGAATGGCGGACTGGTGCATGTGGGTGATCAGCTGCGACAGCCGCATGGCATCCAGCGCATCGTAGCGGCTGGACATGGAGACATAGATCTCCGTGATTGCCTGGGCCTGGCAAAAGCCGCGAATCGCCTGGATCGATTGCGCATCGTCGAGCACTTCGGCGCTTTTCCAGATCCATAAGCCGTGGACGGGAGGTTCCGCCGCTTCGACCGGCTGCGCAGAGGTGCCGATGGCGGCAACCAGGAGTAACGGTAGGATCTTAAGATAACACAGCATAAACAATAGGATATGAGCTATCCCTAATTCATTATCTATCTAACGTGCGCTGGTCGCTCCGAGTATCTCCGCGCGAATATCGGTGATCTCGCGCGCGCGCGAGGGCACGGCGCCTTCACAGCGGTCGGGCCTCGGGCAGTTCGCGCTGCGTGGGCAGATGATACGCGCCGGATGTTCCAATGCCTCTGCCACCCAGGCGATGTTGAGCACGCCGGCGGCGGCGCGCAGTGCGCTGGCTGCCGCCTGTGGAATCGGCGCATCGGCGCGCCGGCGCATGCAATCGGCGGCAATGCTGGCGACGATCTGCGCGGAGTCGGCGCCATTGGCGTCGAGCACCGGCGCCAGGTCGATGCCGACCGACAGGACGTGCGGGTTGCCTGCCATGTCGCGCGTACGCATGGAGTAACAGCAATAGAGCAGCGAACGATCCTGATCGCGCAGTACGGAGATCTGCGATCCGGACTCCTTCTGATGTCCGCCGATCATCCGAAACACTGCCCACTGCGGGCAAGGATCGGATGCGCGCGCCATGTTGCCCCAGGGCAGCGGTATGCCATTGCCCCGATAGACCGCGCGCAGGTAGCCCGGAGGGTAGGCATCAAAGAAGTGCCAGTAGGGGTAGGGTGACACCTTGGTCATGCGGCGCATGACCACGGCGGGCGTCAGGTCGAGCTTGGCCGCGGATTCGACGCGATAGCGCTCGCGCGCAAGGAAGCGGCGGAACGGGATCTTGGGGCACAGCAGCGCACCGGCAAAGAAGCTGCACTCGAAATCGCGCCAGGCGTGCAGCACATCCTGCGCCCGCAGACCCGCCGGATCCGCGCCGCCTTCCGGACTGCCGCCCATCTCCCCGCCCGTGGCATGCGCTGACTTCATGCCATCGCCACCGTGCAGCACCTTGTGACCGATGTGCGTGGCCAGGTCGAACTTCAATCGCGCCGGATCGGCGCGCAGCGCGCGGTTGAGATAGACGGTGCCGGGTGGCTCGAAGAAGGACCGCACGATGCTGCGTACCTGCTGATCCTTATCGCGCAAAAACGCCGGCCGGCGATCGAACCAGCGCAGTTGCAATCCATGCTGCGTCGCCAGCCCGGTCAGGTCTTCGACCGACAGCGGGAAGCGGCGCTCGCCCACTCGTTCGGCGCTGCGCTCGAGATCCGGAAAATCGTTGCGCGACATTTCCTGGTGCGACCGGATCAGCAGATGGGCGAACTGGCGCCCGCTGGTGCCGGTCTGGGTCAACAGTTCCGGAATCGCCGATTGCAGCAGTTCCTTGGAGAACAGGAATCCCGGCTCGAGCGGAATGCGCGCGGCACCCCCGCTGCGCGCCGAGCCGGCGCTGGGCATGGTCTCGGTACCATCGGCGCTCTCATCCAGGAACCAGGCCACCTCGCGCTGGAACACGCGCGCCAGCAGCGCCAGCAGGTCGGCCGAGGGCGTGCGCTTGCCGCTCTCGATCATGCTCAGGTAGGACATCGAGGGGCCGTTCTCGGCATCCATCTGCACGCAGCGGATCGACAGTTCCTCGAGCGTCAGGCCGTTGCGCTTGCGGATATTGCGCAGCTTGGCGCCCAGGAAGTGACCTTTTCGCATCAGATTAGGCATGCTGTTGTGAAATTAACACTGTGAAGTTTTTAAAGTCAAATATTCCGAAATCGATGGTTATGCTGGTCTCATGAGCAGCGTCCTGACAGCGCGGGGCGGTCATTATGTGCCGCCATCGGAAGCCATCGTGGCGGTCGCACCCAGCCGGGTCGAACGCGCCGGCGAGGTGCTGACGCCCGATGCGCTTGGGCTACTGAAAAACCTGCATGCGAAGTTTGATCAGCGCCGCCTGGCGCTGCTGGCGGAGCGCCAGACCCGGCAGCGCGCGTTTGATGCGGGCGAACTGCCGGATTTTCTTGCCGCCACGGCCGATGTGCGCCGCGACGACTGGCGCGTCGCGCCGGCGCCGCGCGACCTCACGGACCGGCGCGTCGAGATCACCGGGCCGACCGACCGGAAATTGATCATCAATGCGCTGAACGCGGCCGCCAACACCTTCATGGCGGACTTCGAGGATTCCTGTTCGCCCACCTGGGACAATCTGCTGCGCGGGCAGGTGAATCTCGTCGATGCCGTGCGGCGGCGCATTGAATTCACCGACACCCGGGGTCGCGACTACCGCCTCAACGCGCGCACCGCGACGCTGATCGTTCGTCCGCGCGGCTGGCACCTGCCGGAGAAACACGTCCACATCGACGGTGAGCCGGTATCGGCGGCGCTGTTCGATTTCACCCTTTACCTGGCCAACAACGCCGAGGCGCTGGCACGTGCCGGCACCGCGCCGTACTTTTATCTTCCCAAGCTCGAGAGCCATCTAGAAGCGCGCCTGTGGAACGATGTGTTCCTGGCGGCACAGGAGTACCTGGGAATTCCCCGCGGCACGATCCGCGCGACGGTGCTGATCGAGACGATTCTTGCCGCCTTCGAGATGGATGAGATTCTGTTCGAGTTGCGCGAGCACTCGGCCGGACTCAATTGCGGTCGCTGGGACTACATATTCAGCTACATCAAGAAGTTCCGGAACCGTGCCGACAGCGTGCTGCCGGACCGCGACTCGGTCAGCATGGATCGGGCGCTGATGAAATCCTATGTGGATCTGCTGATTCATACCTGCCATCGCCGCGGCGCCCACGCCATCGGCGGCATGGCCGCGCAGATTCCCATCGCCAACGATCCAATGGCCAACGCCACGGCCATGGAGCGCGTGCGACTCGACAAGCTGCGCGAAGCCCGGGCCGGGCACGATGGCACCTGGGTCGCGCACCCCGCACTGGCGGCCATTGCCAGGCAATCCTTCGATGCGGTCATGCACGGAGAAAACCAGCTCGATGTGCCGCGAAACGACGTCCACGTCGGTGCCGCGGACCTGCTGCGTGCACCGGAGGGCGCCGTCACGCAGGCCGGCATCCGTCGCAACATTCGCGTCGGCGTGCAGTACCTCGAGTCCTGGCTCGGCGGCAATGGCTGCGTGCCGCTCTATCACCTGATGGAAGATGCCGCTACGGCGGAGATTTGCCGCGCGCAGCTCTGGCAGTGGCTGCGCCATGGCACGCGCACGGCCGAAGGCCGGACCTTTACGCCGGAATATTTCAACGACCTGCTCGGCGAGGAGCTCGAGCATATTCACCGCGAGATCGGCGCGGCGCGCACCCTGTCGGGCGTCTTCCCGACCGCGACGCGACTGTTCGCCGGCATGGTCACCGATGAGAGCTTCGATGACTTCATGACCTTGCCCGCGTACGAACTGCTGTCCTGAAACCTGGAGAGACCCTGATGAATGCCACCCGAACCCTGCCCACCGCCGACGAACTGCGCAGTTACTGGCGCGAGAGCCCGCGCTGGCGCGGAGTGACGCGCGACTACAAGGCCGAGGATGTCGTGCGTCTGCGCGGCACCGTACCGGTGGAGCATTCGATCGCGCGCATCACGGCGGAAAAACTCTGGCGTTATATCAACGAAAAGCCCTTCGTCAACTCGCTCGGCGCGCTCACGGGCAACCAGGCGCTGCAGCAGGTCAAGGCTGGCCTCGATGCTATTTATCTATCCGGCTGGCAGGTGGCGGGTGATGCGAATCTTGCCGGACAGATGTATCCGGACCAGTCGCTGTATCCGGCCGACTCAGTCCCGGCAGTGGTGCGCTCGATCAACAATGCGTTGCTGCGCGCCGACCAGATTCATCACGCCGAGGGCGATGACTCGATCGACTGGATGAAGCCGATCGTCGCCGACGCGGAGGCCGGGTTCGGTGGCGTGCTCAATGCCTTCGAACTCATGAAGGGCATGATCGCCGCGGGCGCGGCGGGCGTGCACTTCGAGGATCAATTGTCCTCGGCCAAGAAGTGCGGCCACATGGGCGGCAAGGTGCTGGTGCCAACTCAGGAAGGCATCCAGAAGCTGCAGGCCGCGCGCCTGGCAGCGGATGTCTGCAATGTACCGACCGTGCTGCTGGCTCGTACCGATGCCGAATCGGCCAATCTGATCACCTCGGATGTCGATGAGCGCGATCGCGCCTTCATCGATACCAGCAAGGGACGCACCGCGGAAGGATTCTTCTACGTGAAGGCGGGTCTCGACCAGGCGATCGCTCGCGGTCTTGCCTACGCACCCTATTCGGACCTGCTCTGGTGCGAAACCGGCAAGCCCGACCTCGAGGAAGCGAAGCTGTTTGCGGAAGCCATACACCGCAAGTTCCCGGACAAGCGCCTGGCCTACAACTGCTCCCCCTCGTTCAACTGGAAGCGCAAGCTCGACGACGCCACGATTGCGAAATTCCAGCGCGAACTCGGTGCCATGGGCTACAAGTTCCAGTTCATCACGCTGGCCGGCTTCCATGCGCTTAACTATGCGATGTTCGACCTGGCGCGCGGCTACAAGGCCACCCAGATGACGGCCTACGTCGCCCTGCAGCAGGCCGAGTTCGCAGCCGAAAAAGTCGGCTACACCGCCACGCGCCACCAGCGCGAAGTAGGGGCGGGCTACTTCGATTCGGTGACGCAGGCGATCACCAGCGGCAGCTCCTCGCTCGCGGCTCTGAGCGGCAGCACCGAGGAACAGCAGTTCCACACCGCTTAAGACGATGCGCGTGGAAGAGTCTGCGCCCCTGGCGACGGCCGCTGGCATCAGCGGCCTGACCCGCTCGCTCTCGCACGGTGAGATACACACCGCGTTCGAGTCGGCGCTGTACGCGGTGCGATGCGCGCAGCAGGTGGTGGAAGCCTTCCTGCAGTACAACGCGCGCTTTCGCGCCATCACGCGCCGCGCGCCGCAACGGTTCATAGCGCGCGACTGGCACGCGGGCCAGGCCGATGCGGTCGAGCGCATCGATCTGTACGAGCAATGTGTCGCCGAGACCATGAAGTCGCTCGAGTTCGCACTCGGAGCCGATGTGCGCCGCCGTGAGCTGTGGATCGAGGTCAAGCGGCACTTCTCCAATCTCATCGATGGATTGCCCGACAGCGAGTTCTGCAAAACCTTCTTCAGCTCGGTCACGCGCAAGCTCTTCGGCACCGTCGGTGCGGCTTCCGACATCGAGTTCATTGCCACCGACCTGGATCCGCTGGCCTCGGTCGAAGGACATACGGTGACCCGCATTTATCGCAGCTCCGGAGAGCTGCCGGCGCTGATCGGGCAGGTGCTCTCCGATCGCGCACTCGGTGTGCCGTGGGCCGATCTTGAGGCCAGCGCGCAAGCGGTGGCTGCCACCATGGAGCAACGGCTGACCTCGCTCAAGTCGCCGGCGCGGGTCGATGGCATCGAAATTCTCGATGCCGTGTTCTACCAGGCGACGCGCGCGTACCTGGTGGGACGAGTGCTGGCCGGCGAGCAGGCCGTGCCGCTGGCGCTGGCCCTGCGCCACGGCGCCGCCGGAGTCGAGGTGGACGCCACGATTCTCGATGAGGATGACTTGAGCATTCTGTTCGGCATCGCCCGCTCGTACTTTCATGTCGATCTCGAGCGCGTCGCTGAAACGGTGCTGTTTCTGAAGGAGATCCTGCCGCGCAAGCCCGTGGGAGAGCTGTTCACGGTGCTCGGGCGCGCCAAGCAGGGCAAGACCGAACGTTATCGCACCCTGATGCGGCATCTGGCGCACAGCCGCGACGAATTCGTGCATGCGCCCGGCGAGCGCGGGCTGGTCATGGTGTGCTTTACCTTGCCCTCGCTCGATGTGGTGTTCAAGGTCATCCGCGAGCACATCCCCGCGGTCAAGGATGTGTGGAAGCAGGAGGTCATGGACAAATACGCTTTCGTGTTTCGCCACGACCGCGCCGGCCGTCTCATCGATGCGCAGGAGTTCCGGCGGCTGCGCTTCCCGGTGACACGATTTGCCGCTCCGCTGCTCGAGGAGTTGCTGGCCGAGGCGGGCGATAGCGTGCACCTGGAGGGCGAGGACCTGATCTTCGATCACCTCTACATCGAACGCCGTCTGGTGCCGCTGAACCTGTACCTGCGTTCGGCCGATGAAGCTGCCGCGACGCGCATCGCGCTCGATTACGGCCAGGCCATCCGCGATCTGGCGATGACCGATGTGTTTCCGGGCGATCTGCTGCTGAAGAACTTCGGCGTCACGCGCCACGGCCGCGTGATCTTCTACGACTACGACGAACTCTGTCGGGTCACCGACTGCAGCTTCCGTGACGTGCCCACCGCGAGCTGCGATGACGATGAAATGAGCGCCGAGCCCTGGTACTTCGTTGGCGACAAGGATGTCTTTCCCGAAACGCTGACCAACTTCCTCGGCATGGCGGGTGCGCAGCGCGCGGCCTTCCTGCAGGCGCACCGGGATCTGTTCGAGCCCACGTTCTGGCGGCGCACGCAGCAGCGGCTCAATGCCGGGGAAATCCTGGAAGTGCTGCCGTACGCCGGGCTGCGCGCCGCGCAGGGCGGTTAAGTCGGGAATTAATCCCGGTCCGGCGCCCCGAGCGGGAACAGCGGGCGGAACGGCCTTGCTTCATCGACCGCGCGGGCAAAGGACGGCCGCGCCAGCAGCCGTGCCCGGTAGGCGCGCAGCCGCGGAAACGCCTCGCCAATCCGGTGCGTCCAATCCGCGTAGAACAACGCAGGTGCGGCCGCACAATCCGCCAGCGTGAACTGCGGGCCCGCCGCCCAGGTCTTGCCGCCCAGCTGCCCTTCCAGCCAGGCGTAGGCGAGCTCCAGCTTGTCCACGGCAAGCGCCAACCCCTCCTGGCGTTTCACTGGATCACCCGTCAGCGCACCGTTCACCGCGAGCTGCACCGCGCTCATGATGTGCAGGTCAAAGAAGCGATCGAGGAAGCGCACGTCCAGCGCGGCCATCGGGTCCGCGGGCAGCAGCCGCACCGGGCCTGGATATTGGAGCTGCAGGTACTCGATGATGATGCTGGTCTCGGCAATGTTGCGCTCCCCATCCACCAGCAGCGGAAACTTGCGCAACGGCCAGCGCCGCAGCCACTCGGCTGCGTGCTGCGGCGTATCCGGCCCGATACTGCGCAGCTCGAACGATGTGCCGTTCTCGTACAGCGCGATCAGCACCTTCTGCGTGTAGGAGGAGAAGGGATGGCCATAGAGCGCGAGTGACATGATCTGACTCCCGGTGTGCAGGTACTCTGCGGACTCGGCTACAATTATGGCTCAACACACAGATTCGACCACAGGCGCGCTGAGCCCACCCTGAGACGGCGCGCGGGGAAATCAATTGCAATCGCTTCGCCAACCGCTGCTGGCCGCGCTGTTATCGATCGGACCAGTCTTGAGCTGCGGCGCCGCTGCGGCCGACGCGGACACTGAACTCACGACCATTGTCGTGACCGCGACGCGCATGCCGGCCTCGATCGATGAGCTGCCGGTGTCGATCAACCGCATCGATGAGCAGCAGATCTCGCAGGGACAGATGCAGGTCAACCTGTCGGAGACGCTCGATTCGATTCCGGGCATCTCGGCGCAGATGCGGCAGAACTATGCGCAGGACCTGCAGCTCTCGATCCGCGGGTTCGGTGCGCGCTCGCAGTTCGGCGTACGCGGCGTGCGGTTGTACTCGGATGGCATCCCCGGCACGATGCCGGACGGGCAGGGGCAGTTCTCGCAGTTCGACCTCGGCTCGACGCAGCACATCGAGGTGATGCGCGGGCCCTTCTCGGCGCTCTACGGAAACTCCTCGGGCGGTGTCATTTCGGTGTTCACCGAGGATGGCAGGCCCGGCATTGGTGTCGAAGGTTCGGTCGAGGCGGGCAGCTTCTCGACCCAGCGCTACGGCCTCAAAGTCGATGGCGCCGACGGCAACGTGAACTATGTCATCGACGGCTCGCACTTCCAGACCGATGGCTATCGTGATCACTCCGCGGCCGAACGCAATCTGTTCAACAGCAAGGTGCACTTCGACCTGGACGATGTCTCGCGCCTGACGCTCATCGCCAATGCGATCACCAGTCCCTCCTCGCAGGATCCGCTCGGCCTGACGCGCGCGCAGCTGGCAGTCGACCCGACCCAGGCGGGCACCAACGCGCTGGCCTACAACAGCCGCAAGTCGCTCGACAACGAGCAGGTCGGCGCCATTTATGAGCGCGACCTGTCCGATCACGACACGCTGCAGGCGACGCTCTACGGCGGCCATCGTTCGACCACGCAGTTCCAGGCCATCCCGGCCTCGACCGAAGGCTCGCCGGCCAATCCCGGCGGCGTCATCGCGCTGAACCGCTTTTTTGCAGGCACCGACCTGCACCTGACCGACCGCCGCCTGTTGCTGGATCGGCCGCTGCAATGGACGCTCGGCCTGAGCTACGACAATCTCGAGGAGCATCGCCAGGGTTTCACCAACTTCATCGGCGACGAGCTCGGGGTCGAGGGCGCGCTGCGCCGGTACGAGAACAACCGCGTCTACGACCTGGATGAATACCTGCAGGCGCAGTGGGATCCGTTCGACCGCTGGCGCACGATCGCCGGGGTGCGCAACAGCGTCGTACAGGTGGAAGATCACAACCTGCTGCCGATCACCACCGGCAGCGTCGATACTGGCGTGCGCTACTCGGCCACCAACCCGGTGGCCGGCATCGTGTTTCGCGCGGCCGACCAAATGCATCTGTATGGCTCATATGGTCGCGGCTTCGAAACGCCCACGCTCAACGACCTGGCGTATCGCTCCACCGACGGCAGCATTCCGGGGTTGAACCTGGGACTCAAGCCCGCGCGCAGCGACGACTACGAACTCGGACTGAAGGCGGGTAACAAGCTGCTGCACGCAGACCTGGCGGCTTTCTACGTACAGACGCAGGACGAACTGGCCGTGCAGGCCAATGCCGCCGGCCGCTCCGTGTACGAGAACATCGGCCAGACCGAGCGCCGCGGCTTCGAGGCCGGACTGGACTCGACGCTCGAGGGCGGCTTCAGCACCCGGCTGGCGTATACCTATATCAATGCCGTAACCGCCCAGCCCTATACGACCTGCCTCGGTGCACCCTGCAAGGAGTTCGTCATACACACGGGCAGTCACCTGCCGGCCGTACCTGAGGACTCGATCTACGCCGCGCTGAACTGGGCCTACGTGCCGCAGGGATTCACGGCCACGCTCGAGGCCATCAGCCGCGCACAGATCTACGCCGACGACCGCAACAGCCAGGCAGCCTCGGGCTACACGGTGCTCAACCTGCGCTTTGGGCTCGAGCAGCAACTTCCGCGCTGGCACATCACCGAGTACGCACGCATCGATAATCTTGCCAACCGCAGCTACGTGGGCTCGGTCATCGTCAACGAGACCAATATGCGTTTCTACGAGCCCGAGCCCGGGCGCAGTTTCGATCTGATGTTCACGCTCGCGTGGCGCGATCAACCCTGAGTCAGCGATGCAGAATACCGCCAGCGCGCTGATCGACTTGTCGGCGTTGCGACACAATCTGGACGTCATCCGCCGGCTCTGCCCCGAGAGCCGCATCATGGCCATGGTCAAGGCCGATGCCTACGGGCACGGCGTGGTGCCGGCCGCACGGGCACTTTCGGCGGCCGATGGTTTCGCCGTCGCGCGCCTCAAGGAAGCGCTCGAGCTGCGCGAGGCCGGCTTCTCCCACCGTCTGCTGCTGCTCGGCACGCTGCTCGATCATGCAGAACTGGGCCTGTGCTCGGCGGCGGACATCGATGTCACCGTGCACGATGCGGGCTCGCTGGGCGCCATCGCAGCTACCGCTGTGGCGAGTCCGCTGCGCGCCTGGCTCAAGCTCGATTGCGGCATGCACCGGCTGGGGCTCGATCCCGACAGCTTCAGGCACGCGCGGCGCCAGCTGGCCGCACTGCCGGGCGTCACCGAACTGGTGCTGATGACGCACTTCAGCGCCACGCATGAGATGGAATCTCCCGTGATGGCGCGCCAGATCGCGCGCTTCAACGCCGCCATCGAGGGGCACCCGCCAGCGCAGGTGAGTGCGGCAAATTCGGCGATGCTGATCGCGCACCCCGATCTGCGCCTGGGCTGGGTGCGTCCCGGCATCACGCTCTATGGCGAGAATCCGCTGGCAATCCAGCATCCGTTGCCGCTGCGGCCCGCCATGAGCCTGCGTGCAATCGTCATTGCGGTGCGCGATATCGAGCCCGGCGAATCGGTGGGCTACGATGGCTGCTGGACGGCCGTGCGCCCGAGCCGGATCGCGACGCTAGGCGTGGGCTACGGGGATGGCTACCCGCGCCACGCCGCCAATGGCACGCCGGTTTGGATCAGGGGTCAGCGGGTGCCGCTGGTCGGTCGCGTCTCGATGGACTCGATTACGATCGATGTCACCGACTGCGCGGGTGTCGCGGTCGGCGGGGAGGCGACGCTCTGGGGACCGGAACTCCCTGCGGCCGTCATCGCCGAGTGGGCGCGAACCGCCTCCTATGAGCTTTTCACGGGAGTCGGACGGCGCGTCACGCGGGCGTATGCTGACTGAACCGGCGGCTCCATTGGGGGACAGCATGACAATCAGGACCACCAGCCTCGAGGGGGTTGCGACCATAGAGATCGCGCGCCCGGAAAAGAAGAACGCGCTGACCCAGGCTATGTACCTCGCGATGGCCGGCGCCATCACCGCGGCGGTCGAGGACAGGAGCGTGCGCGCGCTGCTGATCACCGGACAGCCCGGGATTTTCACCGCCGGCAACGACCTGGAAGACTTCCGTTCGGCACCGCCACTGGCAGCCGGATCGCCCACGACCGTCTTCATGCAGGCACTGTTGAGCTGCGACAAACCCGTGGTAGCGGCGGTGACCGGCGCTGCCATCGGCATCGGCGCCACCATGCTGCTGCACTGTGACCTGGTTTATTTGAGTGACCAGGCGCGCCTGGCGTTTCCGTTCGTCACCTTGGGGGTGGTGCCTGAATTTGGCTCGAGCCTGCTGCTGCCGCGGCTGATGGGTCACGCGCGCGCGGCCGAGATACTGCTGCTGGCCGAGCCGATCGGCGCCGAAGCGGCCGTGGCGCTGGGCATCGCCAACGCCGTGCTGCCAGCGGGAGAGGTGCTTTCCCATGCCACGCGGGTGGCCAGGCGCTTCAACGCGCTGCCGCCCGGTGCCGTGCGCGACACCAAGCGCCTGATGCGCGCCGGTGCCGCAGCCGGAATTTCTGGCGCGATGGAAGCGGAAAGCTCACTGTTCATCCAACGTCTGCGCAGTCCCGAGGCGCGCGAAGCGCTGCAGGCGTTCTTCGAAAAGCGCAAGCCGGACTTCAGCAAAACGTGACAGCGAACATGACCGAAACCGCCCCACGATCGCTGGCCGGCAAGACGCTGTTCATCACCGGCGCCTCGCGCGGCATCGGGCTTGCGATTGCCACGCGCGCCGCTCGCGATGGCGCGCGCATCGTACTGGTAGCGAAGACAGTCGAGCCCAACCCGCGGTTGCCGGGCACGCTCGCGAGCGCCGCGGCGCAGATCGAAGCCGCCGGCGGCGAGGCGCTGATCGCGCCCACCGATATTCGCGATGAAAATGCCATCGCCGCCGCCGTGCGGAACGCGCTCGAACGCTTCGGTAGCATCGACATCCTGGTCAACAACGCCAGTGCCATCAGTCTCACCTCGACTCCCGAGACGCCGATGAAGCGCTTCGACCTGCTGTTCGGCGTCGACGTGCGCGGTACTTTTGCCTGCACGCAGGCGTGCCTCGCCGCGCTGACAGGCAGCGCCGCTACTGGCGGCAACCCGCATGTGCTGAACCTCTCGCCGCCGCTGTCACTCGATCCGCGCTGGTTCGCGCCGCACGTGGCCTACACCATGGCGAAATACGGCATGAGCATGTGCACCCTTGGGCACGCGCCGGAGTTCCGCGGGCGCGGCATCGCGGTCAATAGCCTCTGGCCGCGCACGCTGATTGCCACCGCCGCATTGCAGATGATCCCGGGGCTCGATCATCGCAAAGCCCGCACGCCGCAGATCGTGGCCGAAGCGGCCTGGTGGATCCTGACCAGCGATGCGCGTGCTGTAACGGGGAATTTCTTTATCGACGAGGTGCTGCTCGCGCAGCACGGCGTCACCGATCTCGACCGTTTCTCCGTCGAGCCCGGGACCCGCGATCTGCTGCAGGATCTGTTCGTCGACTAGAGCAGTGCTCGACTAAAGATCGGCGCGCAGATTGCCAAGCTCGGTCTCGAGCAGTTCCAGCCGCGACAGCGCCGCGTACATGCGATCGACCGCTTCACGGACCGGTTGCGATTCCGGTGCCAGCGATTCCTTGATGGCATCCACCGCGTGACAGGCGCGGATCAGGGTTTCACGGACCGTGCGGTGCTGGCCCTTTTCCAGATCCGCGATGCGCGCCAACACAGCCGAGCGCTTGAGCGCCTGCTTCTGCCATCGCTTCGTGACCGGATTCCATTCGTGCCTGGGCGATGGCTGCGGCGGCTTGTAGTCGATGATCTGGCCGCTGGACAGATCCATTTTCTGGGAGAGCGCATCCACATAGCCAATGTAAGCGCCGTGGCCGGCGGGCGTGTTCTCGGCGACGAACTCCTTCACGGCCGTCGCCTCGGTGAGGTTGGTGTGAATGGACACGCCCGTGAATAAACCCGTCTTCGAATCGTAAAAATGGATGTAAATGCTCATATGTCCTCTGTCCGGGGGCGAGTCAGTTGCGCGCTGCGCCTGCTTCCGCCCGATCATTCAGGCGGGCGATGAAATACAGCACAGCTACGCAGCCGATCGGAAATATGACCTCGTTAACCGTCAATCCGAGCAGGCGGGCCTCCGCCAGAGCATGGCCGGGCGCGTGCCAGATGTTGACGCCGACGATGGCGGCGCCAAAGACGAGGCCCATCCCCAAGCCCACCAGGAAATGCTGCAGCAGTGTCGAGTGTCGCGTTTGCATGAGCCGTGCGACAGCGATCGCCAGCAGAGTGTACTCGGCTGTCTTGAGCGCTCCCACCTGCAGCACCGCGATTCCGAATTTCTCACCGTGTGTATCGAGCATGGCCAGCGTGCCGTGCTGCACTCCCTTTGCGAGCGCCCAGGCCAGCGGTGCGCATAGAAATCCGAGCAGGCCCATCATACGTTGCCGATGACGCGATGCTGCGCTGCCTAGCGAGATGCCGGTGCATACGACCACGGCCCACGTTACGCTGCTCGCCAGCTCCGCCACTGTTTGCGCAAGTTGCGGGGCGCTGCCGGCTACCGCGCGCGTGGCCAGCACCAGACATTCAACAAGTAGCCCCAGCAGGATGGACATCCATGCTGCCGCTGCCATTGCATGGAGCGCGTTCGTCGGTATCCAGGCCGCGCTGTCGTCGTTAGTTAACGTAATATCGTTCATAACGTATTTGCCAATTACCCTAGCCGAATGCGTCGCGGATGTCTTGAGGCAGCGAGTCTGATCAGCACCCTTGATGCCTCGCGCTGCTAAATAAAGTAAAATCTCGATAATAGTCACTACTTATTGATTTAAATAAGAAAAATATCAGAGCACCTCACCTTCCGCGGCCGACCGCGGCGCTGGTTCCGAAAGCGCGCCGGGTGGCAGCGGAATGAACTCGCTCGCATCGCCGGGCACAGCCCCAAAGCGTCCGTCGCGCCAATCGTGCTTGGCCTGCTCAATGCGCTCACGGGAGCTGGAGACGAAATTCCACCAGACGTAGCGCGGTCCATCCAACGGCGCGCCCGCCAGCAACATCAGCCGCGTCTTATCGATGGCCCGGAGCGTCACGCGCTCGTGCGCGCGCGGCAGCAGCAGCCGCGCCTCACCGAACCTCACACCTGCGACCTCAAGCGCGCCCTCCACCACGTACACGGCGCTCTGCTCGTGTTCGCCGCCGAATTCGAGCACCGCGCCTGGCTCGAGCAGTGCATCAGCGTAGCCCATGGCTGAGAACGTCGCGACCGGCGCCCGCTCACCGAAAAGCGATCCCGCGATGATACGTATGCGCCTGCCGTTGCCGTCGATGAGCGGCAGGTCACGCGCCGCGTGGTGCGCAAAGCTGGCAGGCCGTTCCTCTTCGTCCTGCGGCAGCGCGACCCAGCTCTGGATGCCGGCCAGTGATGAGGCCTGGCACCTCGTATCCGCGCCGGTGCGCTCGGAGTGCGCTATGCCGCGGCCGGCAACCATCCAATTGACATCCCCCGCTCGGATGGTCTGCGCCGAACCAAGGCTGTCCCGATGCACGATCTCGCCCTCGAACAGGTATGTGACGGTGGCAAGCCCAATATGCGGGTGAGGGCGCACATCCAGGCCGGCCCCGGCGGCGAATGAGGCCGGACCGAACTGGTCAAAGAAGACGAACGGACCCACCGTGCGGCACTCGACGCTCGGCAACGCACGTCGCACATAGAAGCCATCGCCCAGGTCGCGCACCGGCGGCTCGATGCTGCGTTCAATGATATTAGCGATATTAGCCGACACCAAGCGCCTCCCGCTCCAGATCCAGCACGAACTGTCGCGCATGTTCGCGCGTGCACACGCGCTCTTCAACCATGGCGCGCAGCAAGCCCGCCAGGTGCGCGCGCAACGCGAAGGCGAGCACGGCGGGCGGGTAGCGATCGAGTCCTGCGACGAACTCATCGATTATATCGACGCACTCCTCGATGGTGCCGTCGGCGCTTTCATTATTGCCTGACATAGGATCCCGCTCCGCGATTGATGAGTGGGACGATACACCACCCGACGCGTAATCCCGAGCCGTATAACTGCACGAATACCCGCGTTATCCGCGGCTGTATCGCGACTTTCAGCTGCCTAGACTCTTTCGCAACCGGTCCAGCTCGGACCGCATTGCAGATCCAGGAGTCAGAGCATGAACAGTTTCTCCGTCACGGCCATCGGCAACCTTGCCAAGAATCCCGAACTGATCGCCAAGGCCGATACGTCCTACACGCGCTTCTGCCTGATCGGTAACGATTACGCGGGCAAGGACGAAGGCGGCGCCGCCCGTGAGGTGGCGACCAGTCTGTGGTTCGTCGCCTTCGGGCCGCTGGGCGAAGCGATCGCCAGGAACGCACGCAAAGGCGATCAGCTAATCCTGGATGCGCGGATCCGGGCTAACAATTGGACCGATCAGCAGGGCGAACGCCAGTACGACTACTCGTTCGTAGTCGAAGGCTTCCGCTTCGGCGCGCCCGGCAAACTCAAGCGCGAGGAGTTGGATAGTCGGCGTGAAGAGGGCGCTTCGCAGGACGCGATCTCGAGTGCGGCCTGAGGTGCGGAGCGTGACGCAGCGAGATCAGGTTAGGCTGCTCCGCATGGCCAGGCTCAGCTCGCTCGGGTTGAGCCTGGCATTGCCGGGACTGGTCAACGCTCAGGCATCGCCCTTCATGACCGGTGCAACCGCGCTACAGACCAACATCCTCGCCTGGCTGACCCCAATTGCGGTGATCCTTGTTATGGCTCTTGGAGCCATGGCAATGGCAAATCGACTTTCCTGGGGTTGGTGTATCGGCGCCATTTTGGGCATCGCCATCGCTTTCGGTGCGCCGCAGATAGTGACGTGGGTGCGGGGCATGTTCGGGGTATGACGCGCGTGAGCACGCGCAATCACGGCCTGACCGCAGACACGCTGTTCGTCGGCGCGACCCGTCCGCCGATGCGCTGGGGCGTGACGTATTCCGCGCTGCTGTTCAATCTCGTTTTTACACTGGAGTCCTTCCTCCTGTCCAAGAATCTGTTGGCGCTGCTGCTGTGCCTGCCAATCCACGGGGTCTGTGCGTTGCTCTGCCTGCGTGACGCGCGCTTCTTCGATCTGATCCTGCTATGGGGTCGCACACGTTTGCCTGGACTGCTCGCGAATCATCGGGTCTGGCGAGCGGGCAGCTATAGCCCGCTGCCAGTGGCGCCGAGGGCAGGGTCACGGCGTGGACGGACAGCGGAGCCGCGTCTTCATGTCTGGATCGCCACCTCGGGTGAGCCGTGAAGCGGCTCACCCGAGGTGGCGCAGCATTGCAGCGCGAATTGCTCGTGGCCGATCGTGTGCCCTACACAGCCCAGGTCAGCGACACGGTCGTGCGCACCAGCCTGCTCGACTATCTGCAGGTCTTTCGCATCTCGGGCATCGGATTCGAGTGTACAGATGATGCACAGCTAAACAGTTGGCACGAACGGCTCAATATCCTATGGCGCAACATCGCAAGTCCCAATGTCGCCCTTTGGTCCCATGTCATTCGGCGCCGCGAGGTCACTCCCTGGCGCAACGCCGGCGCGGCCGGCTTCGCCGCTGCGCTGCTCGACAAATATGGCGAGCGCCTGGCGCGTGAATCGCTCATGGTCAATGAGCTGTACCTGTCGGTGGTCTATCGACCGGCGGCCGATCCGGCCACGGGATTGCTCGCCCGGGCTTTGAATCGCGGCGGCGCCGAGCGCGCTCCGGAAGATACCGTTGCCTCATTGGATGCCTGCACCAGGCTCGCGCAGATCATTGGCGCCTCGCTGGCGCGCTACGAGCCGCAGCAACTGGGCAGCTATTACAGCGTCGGCAGACGCTACTCAGCGTTGCTCGAATTCCTCGGGCTGCTGGTCAACGGCGAGTGGCAGCGAGTGCCGCTGACCCGTGGCCCGGTGAACGAGGTGCTACCGACTTCGCGCTTGTTCTTCGGTACCGAGGTCATTGAGTACCGCACTCCGAGCGCCACCAGGGCCGGAGCGATGCTCGGAATCAAGGAGTACCCGACGCCGAATTTCGTCGGCATGTACAACCGCCTGCTGTCCGCCCCGTTTGCCTTCGTGCTCAGCCAATCATTCGCGTTCCTGTCCAAGGCGAGCAGCCAGGGATTGTTGCAGCGGCAGATATACCGCATGGCCAACGCCGGGGATTTCGGAGTCACCCAGGCCGAGGAGCTGCGCGAGGCACTGGATGCCCTGACCAGTAATGAGTTCGTCATGGGTGAGCATCACTTCTCGCTGCAGGTTCTCACCGAGTTGGTGCAAGACGACGGCGGCGATTCCGCGCCGCGTCTCGACTCCCTGCACGGTGCGGTCGCCAAGGCTCGCAGCCTGCTCGCGGATACGGGCATGACGGTTGCGCGCGAAGACCTGGCGTTGGAGGCCGCTTACTGGGCTCAGCTGCCGGGCAATTTTCCGATGCGTCCGCGCAAGGCACCAATCACCTCCCGCAACTTCGCCGCCATGGCTGCTTTCCATAACTTCCCGTGTGGCCGAGCCCACGGCAATCATTGGGGCGAGGCGCTGACGGTTTTAATGACCAGCGCGCGCTCGCCTTACCATTTCTCGCTGCACGCGAGCGATCCGCACGACCCGGACGGTGGAAGTCGCAAGGACACCGGGCATACCTTCATCTGCGGACCCACCGGATCGGGCAAGACGGTATTCATCGGCTTCCTGGTCGCGATGCTCGAGCGCCACGGCGCCACACAGGTAATCTTCGACAAGGACCGGGGACTCGAGATCCTGGTGCGCGCCCTGCACGGTGAGTATCTGCCGTTGCGCCACGGGGTGCCCACGGGTTTCAATCCACTCCAACTGCCGCCCGGCGCACGGCACCTCGAGTTCCTCAAGTTCTGGCTCTGTGCGCTTATTCGACCCCGTGATGGCGTCCTGTCCGCGCGCCAGCAATCGGACCTCGAACAGGCACTGCATGGCACGCTGGCGCTGGAACCGTCGGCGAGGCGCCTGTCGCGCCTGATCGAGTTTCTCGATCCTACGGATCCCGAAGGAATCTACGCGCGCCTGACTCCCTGGTGTGCAAGTCAGCGCGGCGACTATGCGTGGGTGTTCGATAATGCGGAGGATTCCATCGTCCGGCGTTTGATGCAGCGTCCGACGATCGGCTTCGACGTCACCGAATTTCTCGAGCACGAATTGACCCGAGCGCCGGTCACGCTCTATCTCTTTCACCTTGTGCGAGAACTGCTCGATGGGCGCAAGCTCGTGTGCTGGATGGATGAATTCTGGCGTCTGCTCGGCGATCCGGCGTTTGAGAACTTCGCCAAGGACGGGCCGAAGACCTGGCGCAAGCTCAATGGTGTGATGTGCCTGGCAACGCAAAGCGCCAGCGATGTGCTCGACAGCCGCATCAGCCGCACGATCATCGAGCAGACGCCGACCAAGATATTCTTCCCGAACGCCGATGCGAGCGCTGAGGAATACATCGGCGGCTTTGGACTGACCGAACGCGAATTCCGGCTGGTGCGCGAGCACCTGGAGCCGGGCTCGCGCAGCTTCCTGGTCAAGCAGGGGCATCACAGCGTCGTCTGCCAGCTCGATCTGAAAGGTTTTGAGGCCGAACTGCAGGTCATTTCCGGACGTACGCAGCAGGTCGAGCGCATGCACCAGATCATCGCGGGCAGCAGCACCGACCCCGGCGATTGGCTGCCCCGATTCCTGCGCGAACACGGAGTCATCACTTCTTCATCGCACCTTTCTGGGGAGGAGGCCGCATGTACCTGAAAGTATGCTGCTGGTTGAGTCTGGGTGTGGCTGCCGCAATCGTCGGAGTTCCCGAAGCGCAGGCACAGTTCGCCGTCATCGATGCGTCTTCGGTAGCGCATTTGATCAGTCAGGCCCAGACCCTCACGCAGCAGCTTGCCGCGGCGCGAGCACAGCTGGCGCAGGTGGAAGCGCAGTACCAGGCCATGACGGGCAACCGCGGCATGCAGCTGCTGTTGAGCGGCACCGTGCGCAATTACCTGCCAGCGCAATGGTCGCAGTGGAGCGCAGTCCTGAGCGGCAACGGTGGTTACGGCGCGCTCTCGAGCGCCTTTCAGGGAAGCCTGCAGGCGAATGCCGTGCTCACACCGCAACAATTGGCGGCGCTCTCACCTGATGAACGCGCGCATATTGCCTCGGCCCGCCAATCGGTGGCGTTGCTCCAGGCGCTGTCGCAGGACGCGCTCGGTAATGCCAGCGGGCGATTCGCTGCTGTCCAGCAGCTAATCGATGCAATCCCATCGGCTAGGGATCAGAAGGGCATCCTCGATCTTCAGGCACGTATCGGCGCGGAACAGGGAATGCTCCAGAACGAGCAGACCAAGCTGCAGGTGCTGTACGAGGCGGCCCTGGCGCAGGACTGGGCGACACAGCAGCGAGCACGTGAGCAGGTCATCGCCGCTCAAGGTAATTTTGCCACGCGTTTCGAACCCACTCCGCAGTAGTCCCGAGGAGAGGCTCCGCATGGGATTCTTCCAGACATTCTGGTCCTGGCTCAATCAGACGCTCGCCGGTTACATCGGTGACAACACTGCACGCGTGTCCGCGGCGCTCGAGCCGGCAATCGTGACGATGGCCACCGTGTACGTGATGGTCTGGGGCTATCTGCAACTGACCGGCAGAATTGATCAGCCCGTAACCGATGGCCTGCGACGAATCGTGCTGCTCGTCGTCGTGCTGGGCGTGTCGCTCCGGCTGTGGCTCTACAACACCCTCATCGTCGACTCGTTCTACGACGCCCCGGCACAGTTGACGGCCGCCATCGTGGGAGCCGGCGATCCGGTCAGCACGATCGACGCCATCTGGCTGCAGGGCGGCACCGTTGCCGCGCAACTGTGGAAGGAGGGCACGGTATGGAACAACCCTGTCGGTTTCTCTATTGCAGGCGCAGTTGTCTGGCTCCTGACCGGGTTGCTCTGCGTGTACGCGATGTTTCTGATCGCCCTGTCACACATTGCATCCGCGGTGCTGCTTGCCATAGGCCCGTTGTTCATCGTCATGTTGCTGTTCGATAGCACGCGGCGTTTCTTTGAAGCGTGGATCACTCAATTGGCCACCTACGCACTGATCTCAATTCTCACGGTTCTCGTAGCCGCGCTGTTGCTACACGTCGTAGAGACCTATGCCGCGCAGACTGCCGCGCGGGGCCAGGCCCTCCTGACCATGGATGCGCTGGACATGATGCTGGTCTCGGTGCTCGTGTTCCTGCTCATGCGCCAGATCATGCCCATAGCGTCCGGCCTTGCCGGCGGATTGGCTTTGACGAGTTTCGGTGCGATCAGTCGACCGCTGGCCACGGCGCTAAGAGCTGTCAGACAGAGTGTGTGGAAGAACGAGAAGACTGCCGTCAAGGGCGTCTACGCACACGGCGTGCCTCATCAGTCGAGCAAATCCCGGTCGGCGGAAAAGCCAGGTTCCTCTGGCTCGGCGGGACCGTCGTGGGACGAGCCTTGAGGAGCCAGATATGAATTGGATTATTTGCTGTGCACTGATCGTGACGCTGTCAGCGTGCGCATCCCACAGCGCGCGCTGCAGTGGCCCGTTGCGCCCCATCAACGGACCAGACGCGCCAGTGTCGGCGATGCACGCCTCGGGGCCCACGATTGCGCCATCGCCAGGGACAATGGCCCCATGAGCGCCCAGTCCATACCGCCGACCGCGGACGGATACTTCGAGGAGTCCTCCCGCTGGAACCTGGACCGAGTCGCCGCGACCAGACGCAGTGAGCGATGCGCATGGCGTGTCGCGGCTGCCGGTTGGACTTGCGCGGTCAGTTGCGCTGGAGCGCTGCTGTGCCTGATGCCGCTCAAGCGGGTCGATCCTTTTTTGATCCGCGTCGATAACAGCACTGGCGTGGTCGACGTGGTGCCAGCCTATGTCGCAGGCAGCGGAATAGATGAGACCGTCAGCCGCTATTTCCTGACGCATTATGTGACGACCTGCGAGCGCTTCAACTACGTCACGGCTGAGAGCGATTACGAGGAGTGCGGTGCCTTTCACACGGCCGCACGCAATCAGGCCTGGTACGCACTGTGGCAGCGCTCGAACCCGAAATCGCCATTGAATCTGCATCGGGATGGCAGCCTGGTTCGGGCGCAGGTGCAGGCCGTGAGTTTCCTGCAACGCTCGAATGGCATCTCGAATCTTGCACAGGTGCGTTACCTGAGGGCCGAACTGCAGGCCGCCGGTGCGCCGCCGCGGGTCATGCCGTGGATTGCCACGATCCAGTATGCGTACGCTGCGCCTTCGAGCGATGCGCGCGTCCGAAGCTGGAACCCGGTGGGATTCAAGGTGATCGAGTTCAGCGCGGAGCCGGAAGTCAGCGCCGTGGCCGAGAAGAATCCATGATCGGGCGCGCGGCAATTCCGATGGCGGTCATGCTCCTGGTGTCCATAGCCCGGCCGGGTACAGCGCAGGAGTCGCCAAGCAGCGCGCTCCCGCCTCATGACAGTCGCCTGCGTGTGGTTAGCTACGATTCCGGACAGATCTATCGACTTCGTGGGTACGTCGGCTATCAGGTCGATCTCGAGTTCGAAGCAGGCGAGTCGTTCGTGGGACTCGGGGCCGGAGATGTGGAGGGAATTTCGTTTGCCGCACAGGCAAATCACCTTTTTCTCAAGCCGCGGGCGTCGCGTGTCCGGACCAATCTGACTGTCCTGACGACGCGCCGCAGCTATCACTTCGAATACGACGTGATTTCGGTAGCGGGGCCGGACGCGCACGACCCGGATCTCGTCTACAGTCTGCGATTCCTCTACGCGCCAGTTGCGTCCCTAGAGGATGTCGCGGCGCGTGCGCTGGATGCGCCGACCGGCGAGGTCCCTGCTAATCGCGACTACTGGTATTGCGGCAGTCCGACTTTGCAGCCACTTGCGGCCTTTGATGACGGCGTGCACACGCATCTGCGCTTCAACCCGCGCAATGAAATGCCGGCGGTATTCGTGCAGAACGAGGATGGGAGCGAGTCGCTGCTGAACTTCAACGTTCAAGCCGGTGAAGTGGTCATCCATCGCGTGGCGAATAGATTCGTACTTCGGCGCGGAAAGCTTCGGGGCTGCATCGTCAATCGGGGCTTCGCCGGCAGCCACGAGCTGCAGTCTGGCACTGTGACCCCAGACGTCGAGCGCGCGACGCGCGGGTCCGTGCCTTGAGGCCGGAATCTAACGACGCCGTGGCCGGCGAGCGCGGTCTGCCGGCCGTACGCTCCGCGGCATCATTGCAATCGCGACTCAGCAACCTCCTGGCATTGGGACTGATGCTGGCGATGGGAGCAATCGTGCTCGTCGGGTACTACGCGCATATGGCGCAGCGGCAGTCGCAGTCGCGCCAGAAGGCACAGACGGCCGCCGCCAATCGTGCCCAGTCGGAAATGCCGCTGCCCTCGCTGGGCCTGGTGACACCCGCCCCAACGGCCACTATGGTCCCCATCGCGTCGGTCGAAGCGTCGGGCACGGATTCGAATCTGCCGCTGGAAGCCGTGCGGCCTGCCAACGTCGCACCGATGCCAGCGGGGCTGGGCGCCGGGCCTGCGGCGCATGTTTCACCGCTCGAGCGGCGATTGTCCGGCAATGCCTTCGCGAGCAGTATCGCGACAACGGATGGTGGTGAGACTCCCGCGGCGATACGGGAGCAGGTGACCGACGCCTCTTTCCCGACAGGTAACCCGGGATCGATCGCGTCGGTCAGTGGCGCGGCCGTTGTGCTGCCTCGGGCGGACTTCGGCAGCACCGCTTCGGCACGCGTGCTGCGCACGCAACGTCTGTTGCTGCCCAAGGGCGCCTTCATCGATTGCACCCTCGAGACGGCCATCGATTCCACCTTGCCCGGTATGACCACCTGTGTGACGGCCACGGACACGTTTGGCGTTGATGGTCGCGTCGTGCTGCTCGAGCGCGGCACCAAGCTCGTGGGGGAGACTCGCGGTCAGGTGCAGCAGGGAACCGCCCGTGTGTTCGTGCTGTGGACGGAGGCTCGTACGCCCGCGGGCGTCATCGTGCCGTTGGACTCGCCAGGCACCGATGAGCTGGGTCGATCGGGGTTATCCGGTTCCGTGGATCGGCATTTCTGGGAACGATTTGGCGCCGCCCTGCTGGTGTCGGCCGTCGATGGCGCGGTACAGGCCGCGGTTCAGTCATCGAGCCGGGGCGGCGGAGCCGTCATCTACAACCCGTCGGCGGCCCAGGACGTCACCACCGAGGTGCTCAAGAGCACGCTCAGCATTCCGCCAACCGTGCGCAAGGAAAACGGCGATCGCATCCAGATCCTGGTGGCTCGCGATATCGATTTCACAAGTGTCTATGAGCTGCGACCTGCACCCCGGCAGCCCTGAGGAGGTCGCTTTGGCGAGGGTCGAAACCTCGACCTTGGGCCTGACGCTAAGACCGCTGCAACGGTTTTTCGAGGCACCCGAGGTCACCGAGTTGTGTGTGAATCGGCCCGCGGAGGTGTTCATCGAAACTCACGAGGGCTGGACGCGCGCAGGCGTCCCGGAACTGACTTTCGATTGGTGCCTGCGATTTGCGAAGCTGGTTGCCAACTTTTCCGGGCAGAGAATCGATGCGGCCTCACCGCTGTTGTCGGCAGCCCTGCCTGCCGGCGAGCGCGTGCAGGTCGTGCTGCCTCCGGCCACCAGCCCCGGAACAATCTCGATCACGATCCGACGTCCATCCCGCCGGCATTGGTCTATTGCCGAGCTTGCGACACGGGGCATCTTTGACCGCACCCGGCGCTGCGGTGCATTGGCTGACCCTACTGAGCCGAAACTGCGCGAATTGCTGGCGACCGGTGACTACGAGGCGTTCATGCGCCTGGCAGTGATCGCGCGCAAGAACATCCTGGTTTCGGGACCCACCGGTTCCGGCAAGACCACCTGGACCAAGGCGCTGATTCGGGAAATCTCGAGCGACGAGCGGTTAATCACTATTGAGGATGCCCCGGAATTGGTGCTCGATCACCATCCCAATCATGTGCGCTTGTTCTACTCAAAGGACGATCAGGGACTGTCGCGGGTGACGCCGAAACAGCTGCTGGAGGCTTGCCTGCGTATGAAGCCCGACCGCATCCTGCTGGCTGAATTGCGATCCGAGGAGGCATTCGACTACCTGCGCAACGTCAACTCGGGTCACCCGGGATCAATCACAAGCGTACACGCCTCGAGTGCCGCGCTCGCCTTCGAACAGTTGGTACTGCTGGTCAAGCAGAGCCCTGCGGGACGTGAGTTGTCGCGCCAGGACATAAGGTCGCTGCTGCACCTGGTGGTCGACGTGGTCATTCAATTCGCGTCGCGGGGGCAAAAGCGCTTCATCGACGAAATTTGGTATGAGCCCGAGTTGAAGCGCAATGGCCAGGCAGCCGCGGTCTGAAGGCACGTCGCCATGTCTTCATGGATCGGCGCGCAAGCGCTGCTACACGGATGGTCCGGATTGGGAATCGCATTCGCAGCGGTGCAAGCACCGATGTTGGCGGGAATGTTGCGTGCGCGCTCATCGGTGCGTCAGATGCTTCTCTCCCCTTCGGTGGCGGCGCCCCTGACAGCAGTCGTGGGGATCGGACTTGCGCTATTCGGCCCAACCTCGACGGCTGCAGCGGTGGTGATTGGCGGTGCGGTCAGTGCCTCCGTGGGCTATGTCGCAGGGCGGCTTGCCGCTGGGCCGCCAGTGTCCGACTCAGAGCATAGGCGAGGCGCGCTGGTCAGCCATGGAGAATGGCCACTCAACGCCGAGCGCGTGAAAGCCTCGACGCGGGGCCCGCAGCTATCGCTCGCTGGCCATGCGGTCCCGCAAGCGGACGAGACCAAGCACTTTAAGATCATCGGCTCTACGGGCACGGGCAAGAGCACCGCGATATGCGAGCTGCTGAGCGCCGGATTGGAGCGGGGTGATCGCGCCGTGATCGCCGATCCAGACGGCGGATACCTGCGCCGATTCTTCGACGCCTCCCGCGGCGATGTAATCCTTAACCCGTTCGACCAGCGCTCGGTCAAGTGGGATCTCTTTGGCGAGATTCAGCAACCCTACGATGTCGAGCAACTCTCCCGATCGCTGCTGCCGGATCCGGAATCAGGCGACCGCGCCTGGCATGGGTATGGCCGCACGTTATTAACGGCGATGATGCGCCAGGCTCATGCCGCAGGCGTTCGTGATGTCGGAGAACTGTATCGTTTGGTGGCAATGGCACCGATCAGTGAGTTGCGGACCCTCGCCGGCGGGACCCCGGCGCAGCCGTTTCTCGAGGAGCACAATATCCGCATGTTCGATTCGATCCGCTCGGTCGCCAGTTCGGCCGTCGGCTCGCTCGAACACGTTGCCCATCAACAGGGCGCGCTGTTTTCGATCCGCGAGTGGGTCGCGCGAACGCCGACCGAGCGCGGTGGCGTGTTGTTTATCCCGTATCGCGCCAATCAGATCGCAGCGCTCCGCACAACCGTGTCTGCCTGGATGCGGCTGGCGATCTTCGAGGCCATGGCGGGTCCGGAGCGCGACCAGCGGCTTTGGTTTGTTGTCGATGAACTCGATGCCTTGGGACAGATCGACGGGCTCAAGGATGCCCTCGCCCGAGTGCGAAAATTCGGAGGCAGATGCGTCCTCGGGTTTCAATCAATTGCGCAGGTGGCAAGCACTTATGGTGCCGGAGCTGCGCACACGATCGTCGAGAACTGCAGTAGTACCTTGATTCTTCGCTGTTCGGCCAGTGAGGGCGGCGGAACTTCGCGATTCGCATCGACCCTGATCGGCCAGCGCGAAGTGCTGCGCACGACGCAATCGCGCAGCTGCCGCGCCGATGAACTGCTGGGATCGGTGACGCGCAGCGAGCATGTCAGTATGGAACCTGCTGTTATGGACTCGGAGATCGAGCAACTACCGGATCTTGCCGGTTACCTGAAATTTGCCTCGCGTGGGAGCTGGCGTCGCGTCACGCTGCGGCGACAACAAACGGTCGATAGCGGGAGCAATCCGACGCCCGCATTCGTTCCGGCGCCGGCGCCCCAGATGGCCGCTGTCGTGCGCGTCTCGGCGTCGGCATCTTCGCCCGTAGCCGTTGCGCCCGCAACGCCGCTTCCACCTGCGCCGGCGCGCTCTCCACGCAAGCGCGCCGCCAGCCCGCGCAAACGAGCCGCAAAGGCCGCCTCCGCCGGTGATTTGTCCACGGAACCGTCGCCATGAGCGCCGCAGCACCGCTCGATGAGGCGACGATGAAGTATGGGCTGCTGCTGGAAACCGCCCAGACACAACAGGAACTCGTCGCCACCGGCTTGCAGGAGCTGCGGGACCATGCGCGAGGGCTCGATGGCATTGTCCGCTCCGAGATCCGGCAGACCCTCATCGATGAACTCGGTGAAGTCGTGCAGGAGAGTGAACGCGCGGTGGCGACATTGCGCGCGCTGGAGCGGCGCGCACGGCTGCGATTCTTGCTGTCCACCCTGGTAACTGCGCTGTTGTCCGGGGCAATGACCGCCGCCGCGGCGTGGTGGTTGCTGCCGAGCTCAGCCGAGATAAACGCCTTGCGCTCCAGGCGCGATCAGATGGCAGCGGAACTGATGACACTTCAGCGAAATGGCGGGCTCATCGATCTGCGCCGCTGCGGCAGCGGACAGCGATGGTGCGTGCGGATTGACCGAAAAGCACCGGTTTACGGGGACGAGTCGGATTACCTGGTGGTCAAGGGCTACTGATGGCACGTGACTTTCATCGCCGCGGCGCGCGCATCGCGCGGAGGCCGCCGGGAAGATGGCGTCGTAGGCTCCTGCGCGCGTGGTTGCCCGATACGCGGCTCGCGCTCGCCGGAGTAGAGCTGACACGTCTGGACGAGACCAAACATTTCAAACTCATCGGAACTACGGGCACCGGGAAATCCACGGCAATCCGGGCGTTGCTCGCGGCGGCTCTGCAGCGTGGCGATCGTGCCATCATCAGCGATCCGGACGGCGGCTATCTTGCGCGGCTCTACCGCCGACATCGCGCCGACGTGGTGCTCAATCCCTTCGAAGCGGGCTCTGTCCAGTGGTCTCCGTACGAGGAAATCCGTAACGCCTATGACATCGAACAGCTTGCGAGCGCGCTGATTCCCAACAGCGATGACGCGTCGACGCGCGAGTGGCGAGCCTATGCGCGCACTTTTTTCTCAGCCGTCACCAAGCACTGCCATCGTGCAGGACACACCGACCTCTCCGAGCTCTGGCGGCTGTTGGCGGTGGCGCCGAATGAAGAGCTTCGAACACTGATCGTCGACAGTCCGGCGCAGCCGTTTCTCGATCCGGAGAACGCACGCATGTTCGG
>Ga0302326_10002413_pt1 | contig 45687 bp, 37 predicted proteins | sample Palsa_T0_3_FD_202264 | JGI IMG/M metagenome (GOLD analysis project Ga0302326, IMG submission 202264) | Peat permafrost microbial communities from Stordalen Mire near Abisko, Sweden - Palsa_T0_3 | ecosystem: Environmental > Terrestrial > Soil > Palsa > Peat permafrost | place: Sweden: Abisko... | reverse complement strand
CATGGGACTTCCCCTTTTCGAAAGTGGATCGATTTCGCAACTCAATCCTGACACCTCCGTGTCATTTCGGGACGGGGAAGTCCCTTACATTCGTTAGACCGCACATGGCGAGACTCCTGGTCAGGCGAGGATTCGGGTGGCGCAAGCAGAAGCAATATCGGTATGCGCGCCGACCCGCGGTGCCTTGGGGCGGGTTCAAACATTCAGGCATCGGACGCGAGTATGGCGCTTTTGGCATCGCAGCCTTCCTCGAACCGCGCGCCATCCTTGGACGCTTCTCATGATCAAGTCATTGCCGCACCACGGCTCGATTCCCGTTGCGCGCGTGATTCGTACAAAACCCTTGGACGCGTACGGTCTGCGCCAAGAGGCCGCGAGAGACTGTTTCCGCTTACCCCCGACCGGTGGATAATCGGCGCGACGAATCCCGGGGAGCCGTTTATGCCTTTGGTTAGGGACAGTTCCAGGTCGGGCGCCTTCATTCGGCCGCTCATGGGTCCCGTACTGATTGGCGCGGCCGCGCTCACCAGCGGCTGCGGCCACCACGCAGCACCCTCGCCTCCCGCGGCAGCGAGGGTGTCGGTCATCACGGTGCGGGCGCAGGAGGTGCCAATCACCACAGAATTGCCCGGACGTGTCACCGCTCTCCGAACCGCCGAGGTACGGCCCCAGGTCAACGGCATCATTCTCAAACGCCTGTTCGTCGAGGGCGGTGAGGTTAGGGCCGGACAGCAGCTCTATCAGATCGACGCCGCGCCCTACCGCGCCACGTATCAGAGCGCGGTAGCAGCGGAGGCTTCCTCCCGGGCGCTCGCAGAGCGCTACAAACCGCTTGCTGAGGCAAATGCCGTCAGCAAACAGGACTACGACAACGCAGTCGCAGCTCAACTGCAGGCTCAGGCCGCTGTGGAGACTGCTCGCATCAATCTGGTGTACACCAGAGTCCTCTCGCCGATCACCGGCCGCATTGGGCGCTCCCTGATCACCGAGGGCGCGCTTGTAACGGCGAATCAGGCGGCAGCCTTAACCACAGTCCAGCAGCTTGACCCCATGTATGTGGACGTTACCCAGCCCACTACGACTCTGTTACGCCTCAGGCGCGAGGCTGCCGCGGGCCAGCTGAAACAGAGCGGGGCGGGACAAACGCCGGTACGTCTGAAGCTGGAAGACGGCAGCGACTATCCCCACGCGGGCACGCTGGAGTTCTCCGAGGTGACCGTGGACCTAACCACCGGTTCGGTGACTTTGCGCGCGCTCGTGCCCAATCCCGAACGACTCCTGCTGCCCGGTATGTTCGTGCGCGAACGGATCGAGGAAGGTGTGCGCCAAAGCGCCGTGCTCGCGCCTCAGCAGGGAGTCAGTCACGACCAGAAAGGCCAACCTACGGCGCTCGTCGTCGGTCCAAACGACGTGGTCGAGCTGCGCACGCTGCAGACAGACCGCGCCATCGGTGACCAGTGGCTGATCACCTCGGGGCTCAGCCCGGGCGACCGCGTGATCGTCGAGGGAATCCAGTTCGCCAAACCGGGAAGTAAGGTCGTGCCCGAGGAATACCGTGGTGCGAGCGGGGAGAAGAAACCCGCGCACCAGGCGGCCGCCGCCGGCGCGACGGAGTGATCCGGCGACCATGGTCAACTTCTTCATCGACCGCCCGATCTTCGCCTGGGTTCTGGCCATCGTGGTGATGCTGGCCGGCACGCTCGCCATTACCACCCTGCCCATCGCCCAGTACCCGAGCATCGCCCCGCCGGCCATTTCTATCCAGGTGGCCTATCCGGGAGCCTCGGCCGACACCGTGCAGAGCACGGTGACCCAGGTCATCGAGCAACAGCTGAGCGCCATTGATCACCTGCTGTACTTCGGTTCCGAAAGCGATGCCGACGGCACCATGACCATCACGCTGTACTTCGAGCAGGGGACCAACCCGGATATTGCCCAGGTACAGGTACAGAACAAATTGCAGCTGGCCACACCCCTGTTGCCAATCGAAGTGCAGCAGCAAGGGCTACGGGTGGCCAAGGCGACACGCAACTTCCTGTTGGTCATCGGCTTCTACTCTGCCGATGGCTCAATGAGCAGCGAAGATGTCAGCGACTATATCGCGTCGCACGTGCAAGACCCCATCAGCCGCACGTCAGGCGTCGGTGACTACCAGCTGTTCGGCACGCAGTACGCCATGCGTATCTGGCTCGATCCCGCCAAACTCAACAACTACGGTCTGACACCGGTCGATGTAAACAACGCCCTGCAGGCCCAGAATATCCAGGTTCCGGTCGGTGAGCTCGGTGGCCTGCCCGCGATCCGCGGCCAACGTCTACATGCCACGATCATCGGTCCGCAGCGCCTAAATTCCTCCGATGAGTTCGGGCGTGTGCTGCTCAAGGTTAATACGGACGGTTCCCAGGTACGGCTGCGAGATGTCGCGCGCATCGGCTTGGGCGCGGAAAGCTACTCGATCTATACCGAATACAACGGTCACCCGGCGGCAGGCCTGGCGGTCAAGTTGGCCACGGGTGCGAACGCGCTTCAGACGGCCGCTGCCGTGCGCGCCACCATGGACCGGCTGGCTCCGTTTTTCCCCCATGGTCTTCAGTTGGTATATCCGTATGACACCACGCCCTTCGTGCGTGTATCGATAGACGAAGTAGTCAAGACGCTGTTCGAGGCCATCGTTCTCGTGTTTTTGGTTATGTATCTGTTCTTGCAGAACTTCCGGGCCACATTGATTCCGACCATTGCAGTCCCGGTCGTGCTGCTGGGGACGTTCGCCATCCTGTCGGCCGCCGGCTACTCCATCAACACACTCACCATGTTCGGGATGGTGCTGGCTATTGGCCTATTGGTCGACGACGCGATTGTCGTGGTCGAAAACGTCGAACGCGTGATGGACGAGGAAAAGCTCTCCCCGAAGGAAGCTACGCGCAAGTCGATGGGCGAGATCACCGGTGCGCTCGTGGGCATCGCCCTGGTCCTCTCGGCCGTGTTCCTTCCGATGGCCTTCTTCAGTGGCTCGACCGGGGTCATCTACCGGCAGTTCTCGATCACCATCGTGTCCGCGATGACGCTCTCGGTGCTCGTGGCTCTGATCTTCACCCCTTCTTTGTGCGTCACACTTTTGAAGCCGCGCGTTGCTGATGCTCACGAAGGAGAGCGCGGTTTCTTCGGCTGGTTTAACCGTGGCTTCGAGGCAACCAACCAGGGTTACGCCCGAGGCCTTGGTCAGGTCACGCATCATACTGGACGTTATCTCCTCGTGTACCTCGCCATCGTGCTCGTGATGGTCGTGCTGTTCGTACGCGTCCCGCGCTCATTTCTGCCCGATGAGGACCAGGGCATTCTCTTCGTGCAGGTAGCGGCCCCTCCGGGCACCGCGAGCGAGTTAACGCAACGCGCCCTCAACGAGGCGCGGGACTACTTCCTCAAGGACGAGGGAGCCCTGGTGAGCGGCGTCTTCACCGTCAACGGCTTCAGCTTCGGCGGTCACGGTCAGAACGCGGGTCTGGTCTTCGTGCGCCTGAAGGACTGGTCCGACCGGCCGGGGAAGAAGAATTCGGTCTTCGCTCTCGCGACACGCGCGAATCAGCGGTTTCACCAGTTTCGCGGGGCCGTCGTGGTTGCCTTCGCGCCGCCGGCTGCCCTCGAACTCGGCAACGCCACGGGTTTCGACTTCGAATTGGAGGATCGCGGCAATATCGGTCACGCGGCGCTGATGCAGGCCCGTGGCCAGCTTATGGGTATCGCAAGCAAGGATCCGTCCATCGGCTCGATCCGCCCGAATGGACTGGACGATGAGCCGCAATACAAGCTCGACATTGACTGGGAAAAGGCCAGCGCGCTCGGGCTTACGATCGGCGACATTAACGACACTTTGGGGGCCGGTTGGGGCTCGGCCTACGTCAACCAGTTCGTGGACCGCGACCGCGTCAAGCGCGTATTCGTGCAGGGCGACTCCGACTCTCGCATGCTGCCCCAGGATATGGACAAATGGTACGTGCGCAACGCCGGCGGCCAGATGGTGCCCTTTTCCACCTTCAGTTCCGCCCAGTGGACGGTCGGTTCACCCAAGCTTGAGCGGTACAACGGCACATCATCGCTGGAGTTTCTCGGAGCCCCGCCTCCCGGCAAGAGTACCGGAGATGCGCTGAATGCCATGGAGGCGGCGGTAAAAAAGCTCCCGGCCGGTGTTGGCTACGAGTGGACGGGTCTCTCCTACGAAGAGGTGCGCTCCGGATCACAGGCGCCGGCGCTGTACGCGATTTCTCTCACCGTCGTGTTCCTGTGCCTCGCGGCGCTCTATGAGAGCTGGTCGATCCCCGTTGCGGTCATGCTGGTCGTGCCCTTGGGCATCATTGGCACGATCGCCGCGACGCTACTGCGCGGACTGGCCAACGATGTTTTCTTTCAGGTGGGTCTGCTGACCACCGTGGGGCTCTCGGCGAAAAACGCGATCCTGATCGTGGAGTTCGCCAAGGAAAATTTGGAGCGCGGCATGGGCCTCATAGAGGCCACCGTCAGCGCTGCCCGACAACGCTTGCGACCCATTCTGATGACTTCGATGGCGTTCGTTCTTGGGGTGCTGCCTTTGGCGATTGCCACTGGCGCTGGCGCAGGGGGGCGCGTCGCCATTGGGACCGGCGTGATCGGGGGCATGCTCACCGCAACCCTATTGGCAGTCTTCCTCGTACCGGCGTTCTTCATCAGCGTGCGTTCGGTGTTCCCCGGGCGCCGCAGGCCTGAGATCTCGCAACCGACGCAACCGACGCAACCGAACCCCGGGGCCTGACCGTGCACATGCGTCACATCATCATTTTTCTTGGGGGCCTGACGCTGGCCCTCGTGGCTGGCTGCACTCTGGAACCCCGCTATCACCGCCCCCCCGCGCCGTTGCCGGCCCCGCAAGGCGGCCGCGAACAGGGGTCGCCAGCGACCGAGATCGGCTGGCACGAGTTCTTTCCCGATCCTCAGCTCCAGCAGCTGATCGCATTGGCGCTGATGAATAACCGGGACCTCCGGGTTGCGGCAATCAACGTGCAATCCGCTCAGGCTCACTACCGAATACAGCGCGCCGAGTTGTTCCCCACGATTGATGCCAGCGCACTGGAGGAGGTCGAGCAGTTCCCGAATGGGGTTACCGGCACCCCCTCCGGGCCCAGCGGCGGTGGGACTGCAACGAGCACCGGTGGCAGTACCCTGCGCTTCTATGATGTGGGCGTTGGTTTCACCAGCTACGAGCTGGACTTTTTTGGGCGTATTCGCAGTCTCAACCACGCGGCGCTGCAACAGTATTACGAGACCGAAGAGACCCACCGCAGTATTCAGCTGACGTTGGTGGCGGAAATTGCCGGCGCTTACCTTACCGTCCTTGCGGACCAGACATTGCTTGACATCACACGCGACACACTGAAAAGCCAGAACGAGTCCTATGCACTGACCCAGCGCTTGTTCTCCGGCGGCACCAGCACGGAACTCGCACTGCGCCAGGCCGAAACCACGGTCGACACTGCCCGCGCGAATCTTGCCCAGTACCAACGCGCAATTGCCCAGGACCGCGACGCCCTGCAGCTGCTGCTCGGGGTCCCGATACCGGACAACATCGATTTCACCGGGGGACTGGATCGGGGGCCGATCGTCGCTGAACTACAGGAGGGCATTCCCTCGGACGTGCTCGTGCGTCGCCCCGATGTCCTGGCCGCCGAACACCAGTTACGGGCTGCCAACGCCCAGATTGGAGCCGCCCGGGCGGCCTTTCTGCCGGAGATCACCCTTACGGGCAGCTTTGGAACCGCAAGCACTGAGCTCTCCGGCCTCTTTAAGCAGGGCTCGCGTGCCTGGACGTTCTCACCGCAGATCAGCGTTCCCCTATTTGCCGGCGGTGCTAACGTCGCCAATCTTCAGGCCACCAATCTGGCTCGTGACAGCGCCGTCGCTCTGTACGAGAAATCCATCCAGACTGCCTTTCGCGAGGTCGAAGACGGCTTGCTGGCCAGAGGTACTCTTGATGAGCAGCTGGATGCCCAACAAGCCCTAGTTACGGCATCCTCTGTCGCCTACCGGTTGGCAGACATGCGGTACCGCGGCGGAGTCGACAGCTATCTCAGCGCGCTCGATGCGCAGCGGACGTTGTACAGCGCCCAACAGCAACTGCAGAGCGTCCGGCTGCTAAGGCTGGAGAACCTCGTAACCCTCTACAAGGCGCTGGGGGGCGGGGTGCGAGAGCACGGGACGGGGCCCGACAAGTCTCCGCCCGCCACAGCCATGGGCAGGCCGGTCAACATAGGCCCCTGATAGCACGTGCGGGTGTGGTACCCAATGGATCGGCATGACTGACTCGGCAGCTGTGCGCGGGAGTGGGGCCGCGAGTGCGGGCCACTCGTGGATGTGGGAGCTGCTGCTGCGCGCCCTGGGTGCGGCGCTGCAGATGGCCGCAACCTGGGCTGTGATTCGCGCGCTGACTCCTGATGAGGCCGGAGTCTTCTTTAGCGGATTCGTCATTGCGCTAGGCCTAAGTACGCTACTGCGGGGCAAATATGAAATTTACATGGCCCAACACATCATTGCGCGCCGCTCTTTTGCGAACGGTATCTCTGATGGGGCACTCCTCATGCAGCTCGCGCGACGCATGCTGCTGCGATCCACTCTGGTCTGCGGAGTACTACTGGTCGTAACGGCCGATCTCGATATTCAAGCGCCTCAGCTTCAGGAGGTACTGCAGACGTACTTCCCCTTCGTCCTCGCCCTTCCCTTCGTCAGCCTGTCCAGCCTGCTCGGGGAAGCCCTCCGGGCCGCCAACCGCACCCTGGGAATTGTTGTCACCGCTTACGCGCTCAATCTGTCCGTGCTATTGGTCGCATTGCTCGCCCCGCCCGACGCCGACCTGGTGGTCTATTCCTGGGCGTTTCTGCTCGGGAGTTTCGGTGCTGCCGCGGTGGCGACCGGCCTCGCCTGGTACGCTTTCCCGAGCACACCCGCTGAACGCCGGCGGCCAATCTCCCGCGAGATCTTGCACGAGGTCGATGCACGCGAACTCATAGGCTTGGCGCGGGGCATCCTCCTCTGGGGGCCGCTCTGTGTCCTTGCTATCTGGGCTCCGCCACTCCAAATGGCGCGCTACGCCGTCGCGGCCCGAACGGCATTGATCGTCGACTTCTTCCTGCCGGCGTTGAATCTGACGGGCTGTCGAGAAACCCTTCGGGCTTCCAGGCCGGCACAAGCCTCGCGCCGCGCGCTGATGGCCCAGCTTGCCGCCTCACTCACATACAGCTCCGCCCTGGTCATCCCTCTTCTGCTGTTGGCTCCCGATACGCTACGGATATTCGGAGAGCCCTACACGGACCAGGTGGCGATCTATGCGGTGCTGCTGGTAGTGCAGTGGGCCAACGGCGCAGGTCGTCCAGCGGTTCGCCAGGCGGTCATCGCCTGGGATGCCCGACGGATTGGTATCGCTCTCGGATCTGGTGCGATTGCCGTCGTACTGCTCTGTGCACTCGGCGTCGCAGCGTACGGCGCGGTGGCAGCCGCTGTGGCTTCCCTGGTCGGTGCGCTGATCGTCAACGGGCGCGCAATTGAGCTGGCGCTGAGACAAACGGCAAAATAGTCTGGACACGTCCAAATCTCAAGCGGCGCTTCTTATGCCTGCGCTGGCAGGCTCCCACGCTGGACGGGCGCACGCTGAGCTGGGACCCTCTTTCAGCGTGTTGCACACTATGGGAACCTATCGCTCATACCAAGTGCCGTTTAGTCCGTCTCGACCTGCGGCACACCCTGAAAGTTGACCACCGGAATCTATCCGTCAAGCCGTCAACCACTTATCCCCCGTTCAGGGGAATGCATCCCGGTACCGCGGCCGCGCTAGGTTCCCTTAGGGCGAGCCGATCGCGCCGGTTTTCCGTGACGATGCGTCAAGACCGCGTTATGCGCCGCAGGAGCCATGGAATGATTCGTGAAGCCACTGCCGTCTGCGAACTGAAGGACGCGTTACAATGCTCTATCTATTTGCGTTCCTGATTGGCGTCGTCGCAGGGTCGCGAACATTCACAGCACCAGCGGCCATCAGCTGGGCCGCGCGTTTGCAGTGGCTGCATCTGAGCGGCACGCCCTTAGGGTTTCTGGGCAGCCCTGCGACCCCATTCATCCTCACCCTGCTTGCGATTGGTGAGTTGGTCGTCGACAAGCTGCCGAACACGCCGAGCCGCATGGCACCCAAGGGATTTGTCGCGCGGATTGTGAGCGGCGCGTTTTGCGGCGCCGCGCTGAGCCTTGCCGGCGGCGGTGTATTCGGTGGGCTGATCGCCGGTGGCATTGGCGCCGTTGTGGGAACTTGGAGCTTCTCGCAGCTCCGCGCTCGCTTGGCAAAGGCGTTTGGGGGCTGGGACCTTCCCGCAGCACTGATCGAGGACGCATGTGCGATCGCCGCTGCGGTTTCGATTGTGGCGGCGATGAGTAGTAGATGACGGGAGACAAAGCGGGTGGCCCGGTCCGAAGTAACGTCGGTCCATCGGACCGTCGGGGTCGGCAGGACTGGCTCGAACTGCGCGATGACCGTGGACGCCGACTCCCGAGATGGCCAGGGATCTGCATCGTCGGTCAGCGGCAGCGCGCGTAGCACCCGGAACAGCGCTTTCTTGGCGAATGCGATTTTGTCGCCGTCTTCGTCGTGCGCGGGAACCGCCAGGACCCCGGGGATCACATCGATTTTCTCCAACTGTCCGTGAGTCTGCGGAATCCCTGCCGCTGAAGGACCCTGAGCAGTCCACTGCGTGACTCGCTCGCGAACCCGACCCACCATGAAGCGGGTATGCAAGTCGGAGCGCCGCAGCGGAATCTCGGATGACTCCGACTCCAGCGAGGCAGCAAGCTCCTGCCGCTCCTGGCTCTCGGTGAGGGATTCTGCTGAATCACTTGTCTGGGCGATTGGCATGGCTTCCCCGAGTGACCGGTTGGGTTGCGCCGCCAGAGTCTCGGGCCGCTCGGATTGGCAGTCGCAGGATGCGCCCCGGGTGCACCGCGCTCGCAACCTGTCACTGTTACCGTTCCTTACAGGATGCGCGGCACCGGCCGGTACCCAAACCGGCGTCTCGGCGGTAGCTGCAATCGGGCAGAGATTCGAGCGTCGCGTATCCCGCTTCACCGAACGCAGGCCGAGCGCCGGAACTGGATGGTCTACGGGCAGGTACGTCGACGGTTGGCGACGCGCACATCTCAAGTTACCCTCGGCGAACCGCCTTAGAGCGACGCGACGCCGAATCCGCAGCGGGGCCACGCGGCTCCTGCAACCAGCGCCGCGCGACACAAAGGCATGTAGACTAAAATTCGCCTCCGTTAGCCGACATCGGTCTCGAGGAATCCCATGACCTTTTCTCTCTACGCAGCCACGATCCCGTCCTACCAGCAGATTCTAGGAGCGGTTTCCGGCCTGCTTACCGCCGCGGAGAACTTCTGCTCTGAGAAGGGTATTTCGCACGAGGAGATCATTGAGGCACGTCTGGCTGGGGACATGCAGCCTTTTGGTTACCAGGTGAAGTCGACCGCCGTGCATTCCCTTGGCGCCATAGAGGGAGTGCGGCGCGGAGTATTCTCGCCCGACACGACGAAGCCTCCCGCAAGCTTTGCAGCGCTCAAGAGCAGGGTGGCAGACACGCTCGCCGGTCTGGCCGCGATCCAGCCGTCCGAAGTTGACGCCTTTGTGGGACGAGAGATGCGATTCGTGGCAGGTGATCGGCAACTTACTTTCACGGCCGAGAACTTTCTCTTGTCATTCTCCCAACCAAACTTCTACTTTCACGCGACGACGGCCTACGACATTCTGCGCTGGAAGGGACTGCACATTGGGAAGCGCAATTTCACAGGCCAATTACGCACCAGGCCATGATAGTGCAGGCGTGCCAATGCGCGCTTCGGCCGACTCCGAAAGCGGTGGCAGCCCTTTTGAATACTGGACAGCGATTGTCGAGCACCGACTGAATTTACAGAGGACGCTCGAACCTCATCGCTGCAGTGCAAGTTGCGTACGGTAAAGCGCTCATGAGCCTCCCGAGGCATCCTTCTGGCTCGCCCGTGCCTGAGCGTGCTGGAATGGGCAGCGTCCGGAGCCCGGGAGTAACATTCCGGGCATGGCATTGATCAAATGTTCTGGGTGCGGTGCGGAGGCCTCGGGCGAGGTCGCCACGTGCCCGAGCTGCGGCGCGCCGCTCACGCCGATCCCCGAGTCAGTGGGCTACACGCGTAAGGGAGGTAAGTGGGACAGTATCGGGTTCGCCCTCGTTGCCCTCGGCATCGTCATAGGCGTTTTATCGAGTCATGCGCTGGGCTGGGTGGTCGCGATTGCGGGCGTCGCCGTCTTCGCCGCTGGGCGGCTCAGGTGAGCCCCTACGCGAATATACGTGGCCAGTGACGAGTACCTAAGCCACTGGCGAGCCGCGTCTCGGAATAGGTTTCACCTGTCGGCCGCGTACATTGCGGCCTTTCACGGTGAATCGCCCCGTTTGCGGCTAGCCGTTGCCCAGCTTCTTATCGGCTTTCGAATCAATCCGGGCCAATGTGGCCTTGCTAATGCGGCCTTTCTTGTATTGCTGCTTTGCCCGCCCCTTCGCATCCGCGGCGTGCGCTTTATCCTCAATCGGGTAACTGCGACCCGGACCGGCGAAATCTTTGTCCGGTATTTTCTTCCGCGCCTTGGACGTTAACTTAGCCATACTCATGTCCCCCATTCGCTCAAATCGCGTTGCACAAGCTTCCATTTATCGTAGCAGCTGCGGGTGCTCGCGGCTTGCGTCCAGGACGCCTAACAAATGTAGGGCTTCTCCGACGCAGTGACACCACGGATTGTCAGTCCGATGCTCTTTGCGGCCACCCGATATTGCAACGAGCGCGCGACCACGGACGGTTGAAGTCACCGGGCGTGTCTGAGGGCCACTTCGGCGATCGGTCAGGTCCGCTGCGCCCTATTTTGCCCGACCCACTGGTGTTGCCGCCAGGCAACGTCTGTCTCGGCGTCTGGAGCGCACGGGTGAGTGGGCGTACGAGCTCAATCACATCGGACTTTCCTGGGATCCAGTACACCATGCTCCCGGTGGCCCCGCTTTCATCAAGCAGTATGTAACGCTGGGGAAAGATCAAGAATAGCTACGAGGGTTCCTTCTCGATTCGGCAGCTGGGCCCGGATGGCAAGACCCTTTCAACGCCCGCGCCGATCGTCGGCAAGATTGTCGCAACCCGAGTGACGATAGACACGGATACACAAGAGTCATTGCCTTAGCCAACAGTCCTCCCGCCAGCAGCCGGGAGGGCCCCGGCGTCGGGCGCCGGTGCCATCACTTACACAAGCACCAGTACTCTGGCGCCGGTGGTCACGCCCCTCGGAGTCTTACCTACGCACGGAACGGGAGAGAGTTCGGACTGCATCTACTAGACTGTGCCCGACGCATCCGAAAATTAGTTCGTCCAGCGTTTCCAAGTGTCGCCATGACACACGAGTCTTCGGCGGTTAAGACCCGAGACTGGACTGCGCGCAACGCCATTGAGGCGCCAAGACCGTTTGCACGGCTCAGGTTCATCTCCCGAGTACCGGAATTTCTCTGCTGGCTTTTCTGTTAGTCGCCCGCTTTCTCCAGGCCAAAAAGATCGCCTGAAGTGCATCAGTCGATGATCCGCCTCGGGGATGCCGCAGCTGTCATTGCCCGGAAGCATCGAAGCGATCTGTCGTGAGCGGCTCGATCTCGTCGAATTTCCGATAGTCGAGCCGCACAGTACCGTCGGCGTCCGTCTCGAGAATGTCGCTGAAGCTCTGGTTCCACCGAATCGCGGTAGAGGGATATTCGCAACGGGCCATGAGGACCTGGCCAGTTGTGACGTCCGTACCGCTCAAGCTCAGAATGAAGACCGTCGCGGCAGCATCCAGGGAATCTGCACTTTCGTCTTTCAGTGGGCTGCCCTGGTCAATGACATGCATGAGGTTCCAGCCGAGCATAAATACCGGATGCTGCGCCCGTACGAGCGACAGATCGGTGATCCGCCGAATTCGAAAGCCCTCCTGGGTTACTTCATCGCGCAACATGCGTAGATGCGCCGAGGCTTCCTGCACGACGTTCTGGCGCGCATTAGCTGCCCGAAACATGAGTGTCAGTTTACCGTCAATTGGGCGCACGACCGCATTTGCGGCAAACAGGAACCGCGCCCGCGGGCGCGAGAAACGTGCAAACATCAGTCCCGTAATCAGAGCCAGCGTCATCAGGCCGACGAAAATCTCGATCATGGACACGATGTGGCCGTAGAAAGTCTGCGGATGCATCTCCCCGTACCCCACTGTCCCTAGGGTTTCGACGCTGAAGAAGAACGCGCCCGCGAAGCCCGGCGGATTCAAGTTGGCGATGCACCCCGGCACGAGGTAGTAGAGGCAGCCGAAGAGCACATCGAAGGCCAAGAAGAACGCCGCAATGATCGCGAAGAGCTGCGGCCAGCCAACGGTCATGAAGAAGTGATAGAGATCCTGGAAGACGGCTGGCCGCAGGCCCTGTGTGACGATCTCTCGCTGGCCCAACCGCACCCGCCTCAGGCCAAAGGATCCGCTTGCTCCCTGCCCCCGAGCGCCACTCGTGTCGGTCTTTTCGCGATCCCGTGGTGTGGTCACTTAACTGGCGGAAACTGGGTTGACGACAGGAGCGAGTAGTGTATACCTGACATTGCAGTTTCCGGCCGATGCTTTAGCCAGTCATCCCTCTGGGGGGCAACCACAGCGCTGATCCCAGGTAGAGGACCAACACCAAAGTGTGATGGATCCTCATTCGTGCGTGCGGTCAGATGACTCATGGGACTTCACGTCCCGCTTGCTGCCGATGGCCCAAGGAGAGTGTTCTATGTCCCCGCAGAACAAGCTCGACGCCGAAGGATCCGATCTGCAATCCCAGCCTCTCCACGAGAGGACCGACGACATCGGTGGATGGCACCGCATTGATCAGCGTCAGCCCGAGCCCCGAGCTCAGAGTATCGAGGTAGACCTCGTTCGGCGTCGCTTGATATTGGGAGGGGCTGTCGTCGGGCTTGGCGGCGTGGCGGCTGCAGCCATTCATGACGGCGAACTTGGCAGTCCACCGCAGACTTTTCGAGGCGCTGTTCCATGGCGGGAAGGAACGGCGGACGCGCCGCCCGGCGCTTCAGGCTCAGGGTACATATTTTTCACAACAGAGGAAGTAGCCTTTATTGAGGCGGCGGTCAGCCGGTTGATTCCGAACGATTCGGTGGGCCCCGGAGCCGTCGAGGCGAACGTTCCTTTCTTTCTGGATCGACAACTGGCCGGAAAGTTCGGCCAAGGCGACCATTACTATTTGAGGGGCCCGTGGCCCAAGGGTACGCCTGAGCAGGGCTATCAAACCCGCTTCACTCCCGCGCAACTCTATCGCGCTGCCATCTCCGCGATTGACAAATACGTCGCCGCGAATTTCAACGGCGGTTCCTTCAGCAAACTGACTAGCGAGGACAAGGACAACGTGCTCAAGGGACTTGAGAGCGGTGCGATCAAACTCGATGACAGTGTCGACAGTAAAACCTTCTTCGCGATGATCTTGCAAAACACCAAGGAAGGTTACTTCTCTGATCCGATCTATGGCGGAAATAAGGACATGGGGGCCTGGAAGATGATTGGATTCCCCGGGGCACACTACGACTACAAGGAATGGGTGCCCCGCCATGGAGAACGGGTGCCCTACCCCACGGTCGGATTCAAAGGCCGCCCCGGCTGGAGGGAGACCTAAAGATCATGGCAACCACGTTGAAACCCGTCGATGCCGTATTGGTGGGCTTTGGCTGGACCGGGGCCATAATGGGTCAGGAACTATGCGAGGCCGGTCTACAGGTGTTGGCATTGGAACGCGGTCCGTGGCGCGACACGTCAACGGACTTCGCGACGGGATTCGCGCAGGACGAGCTGCGATACATGTGGCGCCATCATTTATTTCAAAACGTCGCCGACGATACCTTGACGATCCGCAACAACGTCAGTCAAGAGGCGCTGCCCATGCGCCATCTCGGCGCGTTTCTGCTCGGCACCGGTGTTGGCAGCGGCGGCGTGCACTGGAATGGTCAGATCTGGCGGTTCCTACCCTCTGACTTCCTGACCAAGAGCCACAACCAACAGCGCTATGGGAAAAAGGCCGTCACAGACTACGATCTCACGGTTCAGGATTGGGGCACGACGTACGAGGAGCTGGAACCCTTCTACGATCAATTCGACAAGCTTTGCGGTACCAGCGGCAAGGCAGGCAATCTCAAAGGGGTAATTCAGCCCGGCGGCAATCCCTTCGAGGGCCCACGCGCCAGCGAATACCCGACGCCCCCCATGATCCAAACATATGCCCCCACATTGTTCGGGAAGGCGGCCGCGGAATTGGGACGGCATCCCTTTCCACATCCGACCGGTAATCTGTCTCAACCCTATACAAATCCACTCGGCGCACAGCTGGGTGCCTGCACCTACTGCGGATTCTGCGAGAAATTCGGCTGCGGCAACTATTCCAAGGCGAGCCCACAAACAACCATCCTTCCCTCTCTCATGACGAAAGGGAACTTCACGCTGAAGACCGAATGCGAAGTGCTGCGAGTCGAGTTAACGCCCGATCGCAAGCGAGCCACTGGCGTGACCTACGTGAACAGCGCAGGCGAGGAGTTCTTCCAGCCCGCGGAGATGGTGATCCTGTCCGCCTACATCTTGCAGAACGTTCGTCTGCTGCTCCTGTCTGGGATTGGCAAGCCTTACGACCCCAAGACAGGCGAGGGCGTGGTCGGCAAGAACTATGCCTATCAAACCATGTCCTCGGTCAATGTCTTCTTTGAGGACAAGATCCTGAATCCCTTCATCGGCGCTGGCGCTTTGGCAACCGTCATTGATGATTTCAACGGGGATAACTTCGATCATTCTGGCTTAGGTTTCATCGGTGGGGCCTATATCGCAGGGATGGTCACCGGCGGGCGTCCCATCGAAATGATCTACACGCCTACAGGTACACCGGCCTGGGGCTTGGAGTGGAAGCACGCCGCCGCAAAGAATTACTTGCGCTCGTTCTCCCTGAGTGTTCATGGCTCCTGCATGAGCCATCGCGGCAACTACCTCGATTTGGATCCGACCTATCGGGATATCCACGGTCGTCCGATGCTGCGCATGACGTTTGATTTCACCGACAACGAACACAAAATGTCGGACTACTTGACCGACCGCGCCGCCGAGGTAGCGCGCGCCATGAATCCGCGGGAGATCAAGCTGAATCGCCGCACCGGCCCTTTCAGCGTCGTGCCCTATCAGACGACGCATAACACCGGGGGCGCCATCATGGGAGACAACCCATCGAACAGCGTCGTGAATAAGTATTTGCAATCATGGGATGCGCCGAACGTCTTTTCCATGGGCGCAGGCGCATTCCCACAAAATGCTGGCTATAACCCCACCGGCACGGTGGCCGCGCTCGCCTACCACGCGGCTCGTGAAATCAGGGCGCGCTACCTGAAAGATCCCGGCCCCCTAGTGCAGGCCTGAGCCATGAAGGCGCGGCCTCGCATTGGCATCGCGATCGGCGTGCTGGCGCTGATCGCGGCCATGCTCGTTATCTTGCGTGTAACCTTGGGTTCAGCGGCCGCAGCTCCCCCCGCCTCACACCGGAACCAGAGTCCTTCCGGGATACTGCCGGTCGATCTTTTGAGGCAGCCGATTCCAGCCACGTCAGCGAATGCCGAGCAGCTGCGGCGCGGACAGTACCTGGTGGCTGCCGGCGATTGCATATCCTGCCATACACGTGAGGGAGGCGAAGCATTGGCCGGCGGGTTGGGACTCAACACCCCCTTCGGGGTGATCTACACTCCTAATATCACCCCCGATGCGAAGACTGGTATCGGCGATTGGACCGCCGATCAGTTCTACCAAACCATGCACAAGGGGATCGACGACGAGGGAAGCAATCTCTACCCAGCCTTTCCCTATCCCTGGTTCACACTCGTCAGCCGCGAAGATGACGATGCCATTCTTGCTTTTTTGAAGACTGCCCCGGCGGTCCAATACACGCCGCCGAAGAATGCCCTGCCCTTCCCTCTTAACCTTCGTTCCGCCGTCAAGGGCTGGAATCTGCTCTTCTTCACGGCGCGCGACTTCAAGAGCGATGCCAAGCAATCTGCCGAATGGAATCGCGGCGCCTATCTCGTCAACGGGTTAGGTCACTGCGGCGCCTGCCATACGCCGAAGAGCGCGCTCGGCGCGGACAAATCCGGCCGGGATCTGCAGGGGGGAACTCTCGACAACTGGGTGGCGCCGGACCTGACCGCGAACGAGCGCACCGGCCTTGGTTCTTGGAGCATTGATGATGTAGCGGAATATCTTGGCACCGGCCGCAACGCGCACGCAGGCGCAGGTGGTGCCATGGCCGACGTGATCACCTACTCCACGTCGCTGATGAGCGATGCCGACCGCCATGCGATCGCGGTCTATTTGAAGAGCCGGGCCGAGAGTCCGAGCATTGCCGCTGCTGAACCGATTGCAGGCTCGATGCGGCGAGGCGCTGAGATTTACTCGGATGCCTGCGCCTCATGCCACTTGGAAAACGGCGTGGGACAGCCGAGGTACTTTCCACCCTTGGGCCCCAACGCGATGCTGCAGCAGGCGGACCCGATCGGGCTCGAGCACTTGATCCTAGCCGGTGGTCGTATCGGAACCAGCTCCGCTCGCCCCTCCCCCATGACCATGCCGAGCTTCGCCTGGAAACTGACCGATCAGGAGATCGCTGACGTCTCAACCTTCATTCGCAACAGCTGGGGCAACCAAGCGCCATCAGTGTCCGCCGCAGAGGTGCAATCGATCCGAAAGAAGCTGAATTTGGACACGGTACACCTCACGGCAAATTCGGGCGATCAAAACTGAGGCGCAAAGCCTTCCAAGCGGACCAGGAGATCAGATATGCGCGTGACACTCGGCGTGATACGGATTTTAGCCTTAGGCATCCCACTCAGCACAAGTGCAGCGGACCTGTCGATGCGGCATGTCTTGACGCTCGAGGCCGCAAAATCGGTGCTTGCAGCGGCGGAGGCGGAGGCAACCAAAAAGGGATGGCCGTGCGTAGTTGCGGTAAGCGACAGTGCAGGTTACTTGATCGCACTCGACCGAATGGACGATTCACCCATGCTCGCTTCCGTCGAGCTCGCGCCGGAGAAGGCGCGCACGGCCGCGCTGTTCCGCAAACCGAGCAAGGCTCTGGAAGACTCCATTCACGCGGGACGCGTTGCTGCCGTGACTTCGGGCTTTGTGCAGCTGGCCGGCGGACTCCCGTTGATCTTCAATGGCGAGCTCGTCGGTGCGATTGGCGTAAGCTCTGCACAACCCGATTGGGACGTGCAGATCGCTGCCGCTGGCGCTGCCGCTCTGGTCGGCGTTCCCTAGCGTCAGCGAAACCGGGTTTGAGAGATTGATTGAGCCGGCAGGGGAAGGAATCGCGTGAACGCCATCAGCCCTCGCGCGATAGACACTCCGATGTCTGCGAAATTTGATACCCGACAGGAAATTATTGAAAAGATCGTAAAGTCGTTGTAGGAGACGATTGCATTCAAGAGTTTGGCGCACCCGCGACAGCGGCCCGCGCGCTGGCACTTCTTGCTTCCTCGGAAGCCTCATACATCACAGGAGTCGAAGTGCCTGTCGACGGTGGCCTCACTCAGCTTTGAGTGGATTGCCTCTTTTCGCACAAGACGCCAGATACATTGAAAGGACACGGGGTGAGGAAAGTCATTTACGCATTGAGCATGGTCGGAGCGCTCGTAGCGGTCGGCTACATTGTACACGCGGCAGCACACGACTCTGGGGCGGCTGGACCGTCGGTCGGCGTCTCAATTCCCGCCGGATACCGCGACTGGAAGTTGATCTCGGTGGCCCACGAGGCTGGCAATCTGAACGATCTTCGCGCCATTCTGGGGAACGACGCAGCGATCAAGGCTTATCGCGACGGCAGGCTGCCGTTTCCGGATGGAGCAATTATTGTTCGGCTCGCCTGGAACTACGTGCCATCGGAGGAGAACAATAAAGCGTTTGGTCGCCAGCAATCCTTCGTCGCGGGGCCGCCGACTAACATCCAGTTTATGGTGAAGGATTCGACAAAGTACGCCGATACGGGCGGCTGGGGCTTTGCTCAATTCAAAGACGGAAAACCCGCCGATGAAACGCTGCTAAAGACTTGCTTTCCCTGCCACGTACCAGCGAAGGATCGCGACTACCTCTTCACGCACTACTCGCCCTAACGCTCTCGTCTGCGATGGCCTAGGACTCAAGAGAGGGACTGCGACGAACTGGCACTGGCTGCCCGGGGAGTCGCAAGAATTACCCACTGGGTCCTCCTGAACAGTACCATTAAACGGCGCGATTGCGGGGGTAATCTAGCGGGTAGGTCTCTCGCATCGCCTCGCAGGCGATCGGCGAACCAAGAGAATCGGCAGGGCTTCGGGTGGTCTCTCAGGCACCAGAATTTCTGGCATTTTTTTCGACGATACAGCATTCGATGAGACTGATTCGAGCCCACGTGCTATTGAAATGGATCACCTTGGACGCCCCACCGCTGACGCCCTCATGTGCCCACTGAGCAACCGCCCCTGATTGGAATCGTTTCCCACTGAGCCGATACTGATCTGACCAAGGTGCGATGGCGTCGTGGCTACGGCGGCGCTCCGGAGACTTCGACATGAACTCGACGCTCACATCTCTGGTTGCGTATGTCGCAGCGGCGTCATTGTTGACCATAACCCCAGGTCTCGACACGGCACTGGTGCTCAGAACGGCAGCGGGTGGGTCGTCGCGGAAAGCGGCGTTGGCGGGGCTGGGTGTTGTCACTGGTTGTCTGGTATGGGCGCTGGTCGTCGCTTTGGGTCTCGGGGCGCTGCTGGCAGCCTCCAAGTTCGCATACACCATCTTGCGTTGGGCCGGGGCGGCGTACTTGCTATGCATCGGGTACAAAATGCTGCGATATCCACGGCGTGTATACGTAACCGCGAGCGAAAGTGACGAAGCGCAAGGAGCGGCATTTGTCACCGGTGCGCTGACCAATCTGCTTAATCCGAAAGTAGGAATATTCTACGTTTCGTTCTTGCCGCAGTTTGTTCCCGCGAACGTCTCGGTCGGACCATACGTCGTATTGCTTGGAGCAATTCACGCCATGCTCGGGCTGATCTGGTTTGGGTCGCTGATTATGGCTACCCGACCGCTCGCGGCCTGGCTGAAAAAGCCGGCCATCGTCCAGGCATGCGATCGCTTGACGGGTGGTGTGTTTGTCGCCTTCGGCCTGAGTCTTGCGCTGGAGTCTCGGCGCTCGTAGTAAGAATTGTCGCCAAAACGTGAGTGCCCGGGCTCGAATCGACCTGAAAGGGCAGGCGCCGATGCCTACTGGAGTCCGCATATGATCTTCAGGATTCTTGCTCTCGCATTCTTTCCCGTGCTCGCATTCGGCTCTACCGCTTACGGACCAGAGTTGCAGGGCTTCGAGTACCCATACCCCGTCGCGCGGTACGAGTTTTCGTCGCAACGGGAACAAATGCATATGGCGTATATGGACGTGCGCCCGCAGCAAGAAAACGGTCATGTAGCCGTCCTCTTACACGGCAAAAACTATTGTGCGGCCACTTGGCGTACGACCATCCAGGCGCTCGTCGCGGTGGGTTATCGCGTCATCGCACCAGACCAGATTGGCTTCTGCAAGTCCACCAAGCCTCAGCACTATCAGTACAGCTTCCAGCAACTGGCTCGGAACACCCACGCTCTACTAGTCTCGCTCGGCATCAATGAAGCGACCTTAGTAGCTCATTCCACGGGCGGCATGATTGCCCTGCGCTATGCATTAATGTATCCGACCGAGACAAGGCAATTGGTATTGGTTGATCCTATCGGTCTCGAGGACTGGAAAGCCTTGGGCGTACCGTCGATCTCGCTCGATGAATGGTACGCGCGAGAACTTAAGACCACTGCGGAATCGATTCACAACTATGAACGCGACACCTACTATGCCGGGCACTGGAAGCCGGAGTACGACCAATGGGTCGATATGCTCGCAGGGCTTAATGCCGGTCCCGGCAAGGAGCTCGTTGCCTGGAACTCGGCTGCGATCTACGACATGATCTATACGCAGCCTGTCGTCTACGAACTTCCGCAGATTTCGGTACCCACGCTGCTCATGATTGGTGACAAGGACACGACCGCCATCGGCAAGGACTTCTCGCCACCGGCAGTTCGAGCAAAACTGGGCCACTACCACGAACTCGGCAAGCGTGCCGCCGCGCTGCTACCGCACGGGAAGTTGATTGAATTCCCAGACTTAGGCCACGCACCCATGATTCAGGATCCGACGACCTTCCACGTGGCGCTTATGGATGGTCTGAGAGAACAGTAGCGGAGCAACTCATCGACACTCCATCAAACGATCAAATGGACTCGGTCCTGGCTAGATTGAGAATTGAAAAGGTCGGCGTCATGCGAACCGGGATGGGCAAATCGGGGCACAGTCAGTTTCCTTTGCGGATCAGCGTAGCACTCGGGGCCCGAACGGGTCACTGAACAACACGGGGTGCCCCGATATCCTGCCGCTGGGTGACCCTGCCAGTCAGTCTGGATCCATGAAAGCAGCCGGTCGCGGAGGTTGTCAGTCTGCGGGCACGTGTACATGGCTGAGCGTCGCTGCCGGGTGAGCGCACTGGGACGACGCATCCGCCGAGCGGATGGGACCACAAAACGCGCTGAAGGACTTTGCAATCGCCGGCGCGGCTGAAACTCCGGCGAAGTCGACAGGGGTATATATGGCTCAAGCATCTCGATCCACCGTCGCGCTGATTGCGACGACAATCCTCGCAATGCTATTTCTGATCCGCGGGACGACTCACCCAGGACTGAACTACGACGTCATCCCTTACGTGGCTCTTGCCAAGGAGATGCGCAGCGCAGGCGGCAAGGTCGAGGCCTATCGGGAACTCGCTCGCAGGTCGGAGACAGCCGATTTCAACTATATGTGTCGGGCCCTTATCGGGAGCGGATGTATAGAGACGATCAGTTTTTTCAGATTAATCAACCTCTCTACACGATCCGTCCCTTCTACATCTTCTTGTGTTCAGTAGTCGGAGCGGCGATTCACGACGATGTTGCCGCGACCTACATCATCTCCGCCTCTGCCGCGGCGCTGGCCGTCCTCTTGTCGTACGTACTGGCCGGCTCCGCCGGCCTTACAGGAAACTGGCGGCTCGCCGTCCCATTAACGTGGATTGTTGCGGGCGGCCTGGACATGGCAGGACTGTCCACGCCCGACGCAGTGGAGACTTTGCTTAGCTTGCTCTTTGTGCTTGTTTCGCTAAGAGAGCCATGGGGTGTCGTTCGCGCGACCGGTCTCCTGCTGCTTGCGATCCTCATGATAGCGACCCGTACTGACGGTTTGCTGTTTGTGGTATTCCTGCTGTTGATGGAATGGATGCTCGCGCCCCGCCACCGTGTGATCTCGACACTGCTGCTCTTGGGGGCACTCTCGGCCTATCTGGTGATTGAACGTCTCTCGGGCAACTACGGCTACGTCGCTCTACTAAACTTTGCCTTCCTCGATGGGCCCTCGCGTGAGACCGTGCCGAACCTCGTGCCGAACTTAGCGGGCTACGTGCGGACCTTTGTTCACCAGACTTTGCAGATTTTGGGAGAGAGTCCGCAGTTTACTCTGCTCATCCCTGCTGTCGCTGCTCTCGCATTTGCATGGTGCCGCGAGCGACGCCTGAGCGCGACGCTCGAGCGCGATACATTCAATCAGCGGGCGCTCATCCTCTCGGCCGCGCTGGCCCTGTGCTTGATAGCACGCTTCATACTTTTTCCGTTGCCTTTTTCGCGCTACATGATGAATGCCTATGTGTTGGCCGGGATTTTATTCGCCCGCGCCATTCAGCCACCCGCGGGCGCGACGCAACTGAGCTCTGCTCTCAGCGAGGCCGAATAGGTCAATAATGCCGTCCACTACAGCGTCCACGGCCGCCGCGGCAAGAATGTGCGTCTTCATGCTGGATCAGTTGGTGGTTGCTGCTCGGACTAGGATGACTGACGGGCGGCACTGAGCGCCGCCGGCAAAGGCATGCGCTGCGTCGCGGGCCGTCCAGCTGCCGCCTCTCGGCCATCCTTCTCGGGCGGCGCACTTAGTCTGTCTGACAGGGAGGCAAACTCTCGAATCCAATTTCCGACAATGGCGGAGTGAGCCCGAAGGCCGCACTCGAGAGCGGGCCGACACCCTATGCGTTGATGACGCTCTCGCGCGCTCCGACTCGGCACTCATCACGTTGACTTCGGGATTGCGCGCGGATCGCCGAGCAGTCGCCGCCCAGTCCAAACTCGGCACTACTGAACTCGGAGTCTGCACCGAGCGTCGACCGGATTGCGGTCTTCCGCAGCCCTTCGACGGTCCGGAACTTGGGGGTGAACACCGTTCCGACATGGCCAATCCAATCAAATGATTTGGAGACTTGGAGCGGCCGCTCGGCTTGGGTGAATCGCGATGGAAGCCCCTAGACGCTTGCGCTGTCGCTCAAGGCCGCTTCAGCCGACGCGCGCTTTCACAGAGAAATGGAGCGCGGATCGTCAGTCTGATGGTTGCGCGAGAAAGGTCTGCCACTGCACTCCAATTCAAGATTGTCAGAATGGCCACGCAGGAATCGGCCGCACTCTTGCTTTTAGAGATTCGGCGCGGATACGACGCGCAGTGTGGCATTCAGCGTTTCGCGTGTCTCTGGGTCGGTAATCTGCACGGCGACCGCCTTCGCATCCGCGTAGTGCTCAGCGTATGCTGCTGCATTGCCCTCTGTGGAGGCGACGTTGGCTGCCACCACATGAGCAAAGGCCAACTCCCACGGCGCACAGTCGCGTTGCATGAAGTGCGGCAGTGATTTACGTAGATATTGCGCTGCCGGACCGGGGAGCTTAAGCAGCGCGTACACGTGAGCGAGGAGCTGTGCGGCATGGGCGTGGTTGGGCGGCTGGCCGACAATCTTCCAGAAATACATTGCTGCATGTGCCGCTTGTAGCATCTCCTCATCTTCTTCGGGCGAGCGGTTTGGCATTTCGGCGAGCGTCCATGCTCGGTTGTTCGCCTGAGAGGCGAAACGCTTCTGCCACAGCACGACATCCTCCGGAGTTGGCTTTTCAGTCATGCATCGCTGCTCGCGCAATGCGCCATAACGGTGTCAGCAGGCGGCCACTTTTGCCAAGCAGGCTCCGCAGGCGCATGGCCTCGCATCCCTCAGCCGCACGCAGCGCTCTCAAGGTTGCGTTTGAGGCTACGGCCGCCCTGCTCGACCAGTGGGCCGACGACCTCGCCGCGTGTCCCGGGCAGGAAATCGGTGAGCCATACCACCCGGCAGCGGCCGTCCGACTCCGGCTCCGCCTGCAGCGAAGAGCTGTGAAACTCGAACGAGCCCCCGACGACGCAGTATACGAGTCGCCGCGTCCCGTCATCACAGGTAACCAGGCGCTCCCGCACGATCGCGCCGTTGCCGAAGGTCACCGTCCGGATGTCCCCCTCGAGCGCGCAATGCGTGATGACCGGAGCGAATAGGCGATCGGCCGCACCGAATTGCCGCAGTGCCCGCCAGGCCTCCGCGACCGGCAGGTCAATCGGAGTCTCGAAGCGACAGGTGGCCACGTTATGCCCCCGAGCGTGAACGATGTGGCGAACATACCGGCAAAGGCACCGGCGGCGCACGCTCAGCGGGGTAAGCCGAGCGATTTGCGCGGCGAATCGCTTGTTGTTGCCGGCCACCCCCGTGCTAAAAGACGCGTTTGGGCAACTGGTCATCTGATTTCGAGGCCAGTCGGACGACAGAGGATTCGCGAGCGGACTGGCAGGGAACTTGCGTTGGACGACGCGAGTCGCGCTCTTCACTGCGAACTTAAGATACACGAGATGAAGCACGTCGGACTCTCAGTCCGGTGCTCAAAATCAACCGACTTGCGGCAATGTTACCAACGGTGCTCCCTGAGTGCCCAATCCCTGTCCGAGAGCCCGGCACTTAAGCGCCTTATTCCCCAAGATAGCGGCCCCGGCTGCAAAGGCAGCCTGCCGGTCTGTTCAGTTTTCTCGGTACCGTCCTTGCGATTAGCGGGCACTCACTAGTTGTCCTTGGCGCCCCCGCCTGTCAGCAGATAGTAGCCGCCGACTAAAAACAGTAGCCCTCCGAAAATGACACCCGCGGAATAGCCAGCAGCGTACGCACCAGAGCCGTGCGAGCCAGCCTCGCGGAACCAGTTTACGAGTGCGGCCCCACCCCAGACCACGCCAATCGCACCAAAGATTCGATTACGCACAAAGACTCCTAAAGGTCACCTCCGCCTAACCGCCAATCGAGGAACTATTTACGCTTCATCGCCGACGCGGTGAATTTGGCGAGTGAGTTCAGACGGAATTTTCGACCCCATAAGTTGTCAGGAGAAATCAGGAGCTGGACGCTCGTTTGCCGGTCAATGCCTTGAAAAAATTCAAGCTCCACCCGGTTAGAGACATCGGACTCTCGGTTAAGCTCCGCCTCCGGCGTCGCTTCTCAGAGATCTACCAAAACCGCCACCATCTACGTCGCGTCGTTGGGATCTCTAGTTCATCAAGATCAGCTTGAAGTTTGTGCCACTCGGGTTCAGTGCATTCACAACGCAACTCGCTGAACGGGATGCCTAGAATGACAGTTCTAGTGCTCGGAAAAAGCTCTATCGAATGCGCGTCGAGCAAGTGCTCTCGCACCATATCAAAGGACGCCGGCAATCCGATGCCACGGTCCTTTTCCCCTGAAGTCGCCAGCAACGGTTTGCCACGAGCGTTAAGCGGCACGTATCTAACGGTCCGCTTGAGCGGCTCGGCTGCTTCGTCTGAGAAGCGACCCGGGCATGTGCCCGTTGCCAGTGCTCGCGGCGCGGCTGGTCTCACGCGTCAGGGTGCTCCAGGCATTTGTTGGGCGGCGCGTCATTTACCTAGAAAGGCCCAATTGCGTTCCCTGCCATCCTAGAGAACCTCGCCAAATACAGGAGATTCGAGTTGCACTGGAATGTTCGATGATGCGCCCTGCAAATGCTTGATTAGCCTCCAGCGGGACGCCTCAAGCGATAAACCGTCAAAGCAACGCCGACAGCCAAGAAGACACCGGCGAGCAACAGGTCGCCACGCTGGAACGCGCGGAACGCCATCACGGCCCAAAAGACCAAAAGAACCAGCACCACTACAACGGGCATAACATCTCTCCCTGACGCTAGCAGCGATTCTCAACTTCGCCTCGACCTTCGCAACTGCGAGCGCTGGATATGTGCTCTACGTCTCACCGCAGGGCCGGAGCGCTGCGCGGGGCCGCGAAATTGGGGTTCGGGGGGTCTTTGAAGACCATGGGTTTCGCGCGCGCTGGGGTGCATGCTACGTAACTCGGGCGCCTTCGTAATCGTTGGGGGAAATTGAAGGGTGCAACACGCGCTTTTCCGCCACCGGCTGGCTATTTCTTCGTGGGATAAGACGTTCCGTCGCGGTGGGTGTACCCTCCTGCGTCGGCGATCAGGTCGATGTCCGGGTACGTGCAACGGTCTTGCCATGCCGTCGTGCCAATTTCGAGTACTCGGGCCGGGTGGTGAGATTTATTGACCAGGTGATGGCCATCAGGATCACCTCTCCTGAACGCCGCGCAATCCCCAGCGCGCAATGTTTCTTCACCGGCATCTGTAATCAGCGTGAGCTCACCCTCGAGAACATAGACGAATTCGTCCTCATGCGTGTGCCAGTGGCGCTGGCTGGACCAAGACCCAGGCTTTATGAGCGTCACGTTCACACCGAATTGCGTCAGCCCAGCATACCGCGCCAGCCGTTGGCAGGATTGACCCCTGCAGGGCTCATCGAAGGGACTGGGATAACTGCCGCCTGGCTCCGCCGGCACAGCGGAAAGGTCGATCTTATTCATTGCATTGAGCACTCAGAAAACATGCTCTTTCAGCACCCGGCAAGCGCCTGCTCGGAAGTCATCACCGACGGAGGACGCGGCGCCGCATGCGCCTCCTTCAGCAGCCAATCGCGGAAGGCGGCAACCTTCTCCGTTGCAAGATAAGATGACGGACATACAAAGTGGTAGGCGTACGTCATCGGCATGATCCGCGAACTAGCGATGACGAGGCAGCCCTCGGCGATCTCACCGGACACGAGACTCCAGCGGGCCAGCGCCAGGCCGCGACCGGCCTGCGCCGCGCGAATGACCGCGACCGAATCATCGAAGGTGGTGCCACACACGGCCCATTCGTCGGTAATCATGCTTCGCCCCTCGACCCAGGCGCGCCACGGCTCGCCGTTTGAATGCAACAGTTCATAGCGTCTCAGGTCAGGCTCACTCTCGACCCGCCCGCCGCTTTCGAACAGTCGCTTGACGCATACCGGCACCAGCCAGTCCTCAAGGATCTTCTCGGCGTGCAGATGCGGCCAATTCCCCAGGCCGAAGCGAATCGCAGCCTGCACGTCCGAATTCAGGAAGTCGACAAGTTGTGCACTGGTATGCAGCCGCAGATCCAAGTCGGGAAATTTCTGCTCAAAGCTCGGGAGGCGCGGCAACAGCCATTGCTGCAGGAACGCGCCCAGCATGGTGACCGTTAGCGCACCCGCGCGGCGCTCGTGACGCGCTTCGTCGATCGAGCGCTCCAGCTGGCCCAAGGCATCGCGCACCCGTGGCAGAAGGCGTGATCCCTGACCCGTGAGGTGGATGGAATTGCCGCGGCGCAGAAACAGGGGTACGCGGAGATACCCCTCAAGGGTCCGAATCTGCTGGCTGACAGCAGCCGTCGAGACGCCCAGCGTTTGCGCGGCGCGCGAAAACGACAGTTGCTCGGCGACCGCAACGAAGACGCGCAAGCTGGCGAGGGGCATGCGTCGCGGACCCCGAGTGGGAAGTCGTCGAGCGACGCTCCGGCGGGATCGCTTGGATGCGGGCATCGGGCAATTCTAACGCAGATCCGCACGTGTGGCGCGCCAGGAGAGGGAGAGTTGCGGTAGTCGCAATCTGACTGGCAATCCTGCGTGTTCAGTTACTCCGCGGGGTACGCGACCTCATGAGGTCTGTGAGTTTCGGGTTACCGATCTGTGCAACGGTGTGACGGATGGTCTCCGCGACGCAGTCGTCCCAATCCTTCCGGTCCTGCGGAAATACGCGATCGTCGTATCCGCAGACGCTGCGTGCTGCGTTGCGAATGCGCATATATGTCATGGCGACGCCTTGTGGTGTTTGGAGCGCGTGTTCAGTCAGCTGCAGTGTGATCGATGTGCACGGCATCGGTCCGGCCGCCAGCGTCACGTCCGCAACCAGCCCAGCACCGACAAGGACTGGCACCGAAAACAGCGACCGCGCCGCGGTTCTTCCGATAGGACTCATGGGAACCTCCCTACTGAGACGGAGGTCTATGCTAGGCAAGTGCTCGGCCGCCGGATTTCGATCTGATGAAGTGGCGTTAAGTGGCGCTTAACGGGCGCGTGTCTTGAGGCAGGCAGAGGTTGCCCAATGGCAAGAGGGGAATTCGTCTGCGGCTCTGGGCTGGCCGGAGGAAGCCTCGCGTGCGCACGACGCCGCCGACCAGGCGCCCGACGACGATGATGGCGCTCCTCGGCGCCGCTCTCGTCGTCACCGCCCGCAGTCCCAAGACCTGAAGATCAATCGCGAGCGGACGGACACCGATCCGCCGGCCAGAGTAAAAGGAGAATCACCATGTCGCGCATCTTCATTTCGGGCTCGTCAACTGGCCTCGGGCTGATGGCGGGCGAGCTCCTCATCAATCAAGGTCATCGGGTCGTTCTGCACGCGCGTAACGCTCGACGGGTCAATGACGCCAAGAGGTCGCTCCCCAGGGCGGAAGACATCGTGCAGGGCGATTTGGAGACCATCAGCGGTGCAAAGGAAGTCGCTGCGCGCGTCAATGCCTTCGGCCACTTCGATGCAGTGATACACAATGCCGCAGTTGGCTACCGAGAAGGACACCGCCTGACCGCTGATCGGTTGCCTCATGTGTTCGCGATCAACACGCTATCAACATACATTCTGACCGCGTTGATCGAGCGGCCACACCGACTCGTATATCTTAGCTCCGGCATGCACCGTCATGCCGACGCCAATCTCGACGACATCCTCTGGGCAAAGCGCAGTTGGAACGGTTCGACCGCCTATGCCGAGAGTAAATTGCACGACGCGATGCTTGGCTTCGCCTTGGCCCGCCGTTGGCCGGATGTTTTGTCAAACTCTCTTGAACCTGGCTGGGTTCCTACCAAAATGGGAGGACCGGGTGCGCCGGACGACATGCACCAGGCGCATGTCACCCAGGCGTGGCTCGCCGCCAGCGAGGAACCGCGAGCCCAGGTGACCGGCGGCTATTTCTACCATCTTAGTCAGCTCGCCCCGAACCCTCAGGCCAAAAACGCCGTGCTTCAGGATCGCCTCATCGCCATCTGCGCCGAGCTGTCGGGTGTGCCACTCCCGACTTGAGTCTGGGATCACCGGCGGGATTTCTGCGTTAAACCGTCGCCGGGGGTTTTTATACACTGCGATGGGCCGAGTGTAAGCCTCGGAAGGCATTGTGAATCGCCAAACCCTGGGTGGCGGATGCCCTACCGCCTGAGCATACATCTGGCGCCTGCAAGGAGACCCCCTCATGCGATATGGCCAGCCGGCGCTTCAGTGACTTTCTACGGCGAACAGTATCTCTGCAAGTCCGGGCACGGCCGCCGTGCGGTTTCCCCCCGCCTGCTCAAGCCGCCTCAGGCCCGTCTCATATGCCTCAAGCGAAGTCCCCCCTACACAGTCGACGACGGGATAAACCTCGAGATCCTCGCGCGGCCGCGAAGTTCCTGTCCGGCGATTGCGTCGCGGGCCATGAGCGGTGCGACTGCCCAGAGTCGATCAACTCCGCGAGCGTGTGGTGCTGGACGCAGCGAATGTGTGCAATTCGGCGAACCGTCACTTCGCCGCTATCTGGGCAGGTACCGTGATTCCGAGCGCCACCGCTTGCTGAAGCGTATGGTTGGCGAGATAGACTTGGGTCAGCATCGGCACGCTGGCCGAGCGGATCGCTCCTCCAAGCGCCTTCTCATAGCACGCGGGTACATTATCGGCGGGCACGAGGTCGGCCCGATTGCCGCGCGTGCAGGCCACCCACGCAGCATTCTTGAGGCGCGTATAAAAGGTTTGCACGTCGGCCGGCTGACTCAAATCGAGTCCCTTTGTGCTCACGTGAATGGCCACGGTGACCTTGTAGTCCTTGGCCGCAACATTACCGGCGAAGAGCGAGCACGCAATCGCGGCAGCACCCGCGACGGCACCGAAGACAATTGTCTTGGAATACATGTGAATCTCCTCCGTAATCCGCGTTAATCATTCCGTTCATTGACAACGAGCCCTCGGGCGGGGAATTGGACACCTGTAAATCCGTATAAGGGGCGCCAGATTCGGTCGGGAGCCGGACGCGACCTCGGAATCCCCGCAAGTTTTGGTTGTCATTTTCGAGCTCGGGGACTCTTATTCAGTAAAGGGAGATACCTCATGCGTCGGCAGCGCCATGGCTGAGCCGAGACCATCGCTGGTCGAGCGGCTGTTTGCCGAGCACCGAGGTGCCCTGCAGACGTTCTTCCGGCGACGGATCCGGAGCAAAGCCGATGCTCCGGACCTGGCGCAGGAGGTGTACGTACGGATGCTGCGCATCAGCAACCAGGATGCGATCCGCAATCCTGTGCTGTACCTCTACACGGTGGCCAACAATCTCGTAAAGGAACATGCGGTGCTCGATCGGCGGCAGGCGAGCGGCATCGACCTCGACGAGGCTCCGGCGCAGGAGCAGCTCGAAACGCTGCCCGCGTTCGACGGGGACCTCGATGTTACGCGGCGGGTCGCGCGGCTCGGGGTCGTGCTGCAACAGCTGCGTCCGAAAGCCCGCGCCGCCGTGGTGCTGCGCTTTACACATGAGCTCTCCTACCGGGAGATCGGGATTCACCTCGGGGTTTCCCCGCAGATGGCGAAGAAGTACGTGGCGCAGGCACTGAGTCATTGTCGACGCCGCATGATGCGGCTGGGTTGAATTCATGGCCCCCAACAACGACAAGGTCCGTAATGCGATCGCTGAACAGGCGGCCGAGTGGCTCGTGGCGAACGACGAAGGGCTCCTGGATGCGCCGGACTCCGCCGCCCTCACCGCCTGGCTGAAGGCCTCACCGGTTCACGTCGAGGAGTTCCTGAGCGTATCGGTGATCGCGCGCGATCTGCGCGCCGCCAGCACCGATCCCGAGTACTCCCTCGAGAAGGTTCTCGCGCGCGCACGGGTCGAGGACGACACTCCGGTCCAACCTCTCTGGCTGCACGTTATCGCCCCTGGCAGGCGCATATCCAGACGAGGCTGGCTGACTGCCGCCGTGACGATGGCAGGGCTCGGCGTGATGAGTGTTGGCCTGTTCTCGTTGTGGCCCATCAGGCCCAACGCTCCGGTGTCGGCCCCCGTCAGCACCGCGCTGCACTTCGAGACTGGTCATGGCGAACTGCTGGATCGTCGCCTGGCAGACGGCTCGCTTGTACGCCTCAATACCGATACTGCGGTCACTATCCGCTACGGCAAGACGGAACGGCTGGTCATGCTCGCCTCTGGCCAGGCAGACTTTGAAGTCGCCCATGATTCCGCTCGGGCATTTCGGGTGTTCGCCGGAGCTGCTGAAGTCGTCGCGCGCGGGACCCAATTCGATGTGCGCCTGGAGCACGGCTCGACGGTCGTAACGGTGGTCGAGGGACGGGTTACGGTCGGGCTGTCCCCGATGGTGGAAAAACCGGGTACGAACTCAACCCAAGACCTCCCACCGCGATTTGTCCAGGTAGGCGCCGACCAGCAGATCCGGGTGGCCGAGGGAGAATGGCCGGCCACGCCCGTAGCCGTCGACGCCCAGCAGAGCACGGCTTGGCTGCATCGCCAGATTGTGTTCGATCACGAACCGCTGGAACGCGTCGCGGCCGAATTTAATCGCTACGCCCCGAAGCCGATCGAGATCGCCACCCCTACGCTACGGAGCCTGCAAATCAGCGGCGCCTTCGCTACCGACGATACCGAAGCCTTCATCGCCTTCCTGCGCCGCCTTAAGGGTGTGCGGGTCCAGGTGACGGCGACGAATATTCGCGTGTCGCAGGACTAGCCGTTGCTGCGCCGCAGCTTACGGTTAGCCGCAGCATTCCGTTAAGCTTCAAACCAGGGTCCAGGAAGATGCCCGACAGGTAGGTGCATGGGGGTCCGCTCGCCTCACCGCTCGGTGGACATCGCAACCGTGGTGTCCGGGGTGCTCCGTGGGCTCTCGCTCTGCGCCCCCCTCGCGCTGCTTGGTTCGCCGCCGACACCGGCTCGGTCCTACGAACCCACCTCACTCGCCGCCGACATTCCGGCACAGCCAATCGCACAAGCGCTCGCCGCGTTCGCCCGCCAGACGGGCCTGCAGCTGGTCTACGTCTCGAGCGTTATCCGTGAGCAAAAGTCGCGGGCAGTGGTTGCCGGATTGCAAGCGGACGAAGCGCTCGCTCGTTTGCTCCAGGGCACCGGGCTGCGCTTCGAGCACCTCACTCCGCGCAGCATCCGCATCTTTGCCGGCGTGGTTGCGCCGCCAGAGACCACGGCGCGGGTGCTCACGTCCGAGGATCGCGACGAGGTGATTATCACCGCCAACCGCCGCGAGGAGAGCCTTCAGGACGTGCCGTTTACGATTCAAGCCATTACGGGTGATGATCTGAGACAGCTCAACGTTGCCACGACGTCTGACCTGCTGAAATACACGCCTAACGTCACCTACAGCGGTAACGGTCCGGGCACAGGTAATGTATTCATCCGAGGGTTAGGGAGTTACGGCTCCGGTAACCAGTCGCAGTCGACAACCGCCCCATTCCCGAACGTCGCGCTGTATCTCGACGACCAGTCGATGCAGTTCCCGGCACGCAACAATGACGTCTACCTCGTCGACATGGAGCGTGTCGAGGTGCTGGAGGGCCCGCAGGGGACGCTCTTTGGCGGCGGCGCTCAGGCGGGGGCCATCCGTTACATCACGAACAAGCCGAAGCCAGACGCCACGTCCGGCGAGTTCAACGCGGGCTACGGCACCACGGCTGGCGGCGACCAGAACAGTAGCCTCAACGCAGTGCTCAATGTACCGCTGATTGCGGACACCCTGGCGGTGCGCGCGGTGGTTTTCTCCGATCATCAGGGGGGTTATATCTCAAACGTCCCCGGCACGATCGGTTATCTGCCCAACTCATCGCAAGTCCTGGCCCGGGTCAATCCGATCGCCAACAACGCGAGTCTGGTGCAAACCAATACAAACCCGGTGGCCTATCAAGGAGCCCGGCTATCCGTGCTCTATGAGATCAACGACGGCTGGAACGCGCTCCTGCAGCAGAACTACCAGGACATGCAGGCCGCCGGCTATTTCTATGCTTATCCACTGGCCTCCGATGGCCAGACTCTGCAGCCGTATCAGATCACCGCTTTCGAGCCAGCTAACAACAAGGATCGCTACGAGAGCACGGCGTGGACCCTCAATGGCAAGGTCGACGATCTGAGCCTGATCTATACCGGCAGCTACATGGTTCGCCACATCGAGGGACAGCAGGACTATTCCAACTACCTGCGCAGCACCACCGGCGCGTACTACGGCTGCATCGGGCCGGGCGCCGGATTGTTCAACCCGACGAATTTCCCTTCATTGGCAACCCACAAGCTGCAGTGCTACGCGCCGGTGGGTCAGTGGCAAGATACAGTCGCGAACCAGCACACGAGTCACGAGCTGCGCGTCAGCACCAACCCGGAATCCCGAGTGCGGGCGCTGGTTGGACTTTACTGGGAGAAGTTCGTCATCGACGATCAGATGAACTTCAACTACCTGAACATCCCGCAGTGTGATCGGACCGGCCTTGCCTTGGCACTCGCTGGGGGCCCAGCCTGCCTGTCCGCCATCGGACCCATCCCGGGCGCCTTCGCCAACGATCCGAGCCTGCGCACAGATACGAACACCGCCTTCGGCGACGACGATCAGCGCGGCTATAAGCAGACGGCGGAATTCGCTTCGGTCGATTTCGACTTGGTCCCGAAGGTCATAACAGTGAGCGGCGGGACGCACCATTACCGCTACGACGAGTTCGAGGAAGGGTCGGTGTTCTACACCGACACCACAAGCCCGACGATCCTCAATCATCCCAACGGGGCTTGCATTGCGGCGGGGGCTTGCGGCTACCCCATCAACCTGAGCAAGAGCGAAAGCGGCTATCGCAGCCGCGGCAATATGACCTGGCACGTCACTCCGGACATGATGGCGTACTACACCTTCTCGCAGGGGTACCGTCCGGGCGGCTTCAACCGTGTGTCATCGGTTCCCGGCCAACAGCCCGCGGTTGGAGGGGAGGCCCCATACTCGGCAGCTAAGGGCACCGACCAGTACGTGAAACCCGTAGGCTATGACTCCGACAACCTGATCAATAACGAGGTGGGCTTAAAAAGTGAGTTCCTCGAGCACCGCGTGCTGATCAATCTGTCGGCGTACTACATGAAATGGGAGAACATCCAGCGGTTTTTGATCGACCTGCCGTCCAGCTTCATCGTCAATGGCTCGAGCTATAACATCAAAGGCTTCGAGGTGCAGTTCGTCGCGCGGCTCACCGCGGGGCTCAGCGTGCAGGGATCGAGCTCAGTCAACAGCCTGAGCCAGTCGAGCACGTGCCTGACCTCAGTCGGTGTAGACCCAACCAATCCTAGAACCGCGAACAACCCGACCCCCCAAGGTCAATGCATCACGCAGGCCTACGGAGCGCCCTTGCCAAATCCGTTCGGCCAGCTTGGCACCCGGCCGGCCTTCTCGCCGCCCTGGCAGTTCGAGCTGCGAGCGCGTTATGACTGGGCAGCCGGCGACTACAAACCGTTTGCCTGGGTCGGCGCTAGCCACATCAGCTCGATGAGCAACGAGCCAGCGAGTTTCCCTAGCGGCAACGCTCCGAACGAGAGTCCTCCGACCGGTTGGCCGACCACTACGCTGCTGCGTTACCAGATCCCCGGCTACACTACCTATGATGGTGCGCTCGGCGTTGCGAAGGACAATTGGACGGCACAGATCCAGGGCCACAATCTGAGTAACGCTTACGGGCCGACAGACATTTCATCCGCGCAGTTCATCAAGGCGGAAATACCGCTGCGTCCGCGCGTGATCACCTTACTCATCGGGTATCGGTTCTGATTGGGCGCCGGCGTCTATCGACGGCGCGTCGGCCGCAGGCCGGCTTTGGCCGCCCCTCCCCCTCCGACTATCGTCGCGCAGATGCCGGCAACACCGGAGATCTGGCATCGTGTACGCGCATCGCAGCAACCTCGTCGGAGCGCCGCCGCAACTCCGGAAACGCCATGCTTTGCGCACCCGCGACCTCTAGTAACGGTAGGACGCTCAACAATGCGAGCGGGGTCCTCATTTGCGCAGGAACTGCGTTACCAGTTGGATAGTGGCCTTAGGGTTCTCTTCCATGATCCAGTGGCCCGATCCAGGGACAATGCCGCTTGTCACGTCCGCTGCGACGAAACGCAAATCCTCCGCCATGCCGAGCCCAAAGGATTTCTCGGCGCCCAGTGCAAGCACGGGCATGGCCAACTTCCCCGCGCTGGCCAAGAATGCCTTGTTGTCGAGTGCGTCCTGGTCAAACGCGCCAAACTGCTCAAAGGCATCATGCATGGCATGTGGCTGTGCATACAGCGCGGCATAATGCTCCCGAGTCGATTCATCGATCTTTTTCGGGTCCGCCGACAACTCGTCATAGAAACGGTCCAGGTAGATTCGTTCCCGCCCCGCAACCAAGCGCTCCTCGTCCGGGCCTCGAAAGTTGAAATGCCAGAGCAACGGACTGCGAACGATATTGTCCCAGTCCCCGATCCCGGGAAGTGGAGCGTCGATCGCAACCCAACGAGCAATGCGCGTGGGATATTGAACGGCAAGCGCATAGCCGACCATGTTTCCGATGTCGTGCGTGACAAGATCGGCCTTCCGCACCTTCAGTGCGTCCATAAGCCCCGCGATATCGATCGCCTGGTTCTTCTTCGTATAGCCCGCATCCGGATGCGCCGACAACCCCATCCCGCGCAGGTCCGGCACAATGACGGTGTGATCCTTCGCCAAATCCGCGGCGAGCGGCGCCCACATATCGCCCGTATCACCAAAGCCGTGGAGTAAAACCACTGCCGGGCCGCTGCCCCCGACGCGAACGTAGAGACTCGTGCCGTTGGTCGCCACGAACTCGTTGTGAAACGCTGCTGGAAAAGGTATGACGGCCGCCTGGGAAAGGGAGGCAAACACCGTCATCAACGCCCCAATTACTGACTGCCGAAACATATGACCCCACCATTGGCACATCTGATTTAGGAATCGGCCGAGTGTAGACTTAATCTCCACTCAAGCGAGAGCAGTGATTGCCTGATCCGGGTTTCGGAAAAACCGAACAATGCTCAAACTAGAATCTGTCGCGGCGTTCGTATCCATCGTGGACACCGGCTCCATTGCGGGCGCGGCCCGACGCTTGGGTATTTCTAGATCCGTCGTCAGCGAGCGACTAACGGAATTAGAGCGGGTCCTCGGAACGAGGTTTCTGCAGCGGACCACGCGTAGGTTCTCTTTGACCCAGGACGGCACTGCTTTCTATAGGCGCGCAAAACAGATCTTGCGGGACGTGGACAGCGCGGCCTCGGAGCTTGCAAAGCGGCGCGGAACCCTGGTGGGGCCGTTGCGCATCTCCGCCCCTGTGAGTTTTGGGCAGCTGCACTTGGGACCCGCGCTTCTTGCCCTCCTCGCGAAATATCCCGGCCTCGAGTTGACGCTCGACCTCGACGATCGGTTCGTTGACGTCCTGGGCGAAGGCTACGACGCGGCGATTCGCCATGGGCCGGTAGACGATCAGCGGTTGATCGTTAAGCCCCTCGCTCGCAGCCGGCGCGTTTTGGTTGCGTCCCCGGAATATCTGAAGCGCTTCGGCAGCCCTCGCTCCCTCGAAGATCTGGAGCGTCATCGCGGAGTTATATACACGAACCGGGGCGCGGCGGACTGGCGCTTCCGCGTAGGTCGACGCTTCGTGACCGTCGCCCCCACTCCCGCGCTTCGAGTCAACAATGGGGTTCTGATGCGCGACGCAGCGATTGCCGGATTGGCGATCGCCCTGCTGCCGACCTTCTTGCTGGAAGCGTCACTCACGAGCCGGAGCCTGAGGATTGTTGACGTGGGTGCTGAACCCGAGGGCGCGTCAATTTTTGTCGCCTACCCAGAGGATCTTCGCTCATCGGAAAAACTACGGTCCTTAGCTCCCTGGCTGCGACACGCCTTTGGGAACCCACCCTATTGGGACGCCAATTTGCGAACGTGATCGAAACGCCACCAATAGCAGCCCGGTAGGTCGGCGCTATCCGCGATTTCGAAGTTGCCTCCACCTCGTAGAGCGATTTGAGTGATCCGGAACCTGCCACAGCCGAGCATCTGCAGCTTCGAACTTGCCGCCAGCCGTTCCCCCTATACTTCAGACTCCGTGGCCGCTGTGAGATCCTAGCGATGCGCCATCGCAAACACTGCCAGCCGCACTGCAACAGAGGATGAGCTCACCATGGCCGACAACGTTCGCGATGAGATCATGCAGCTGGCCGGTTCCATTCGTGAGTTGGAACGGCAGCTTGAGGTGGCGCTGGCCAAGCGACGCGTGGAGTTGAACTACGAGGTGCACGACGGCATTGTTCATTTCGAGCACTTGGTGATTGCAAGGCATCGGCTGCTGAAAGCTCGATTGCTGACGTATGTGTTCGGGGCACGCCCCGCGATGATTCTGACTGCGCCCGTGATCTATGGGCTCGTCATTCCCGTGCTATTGCTCGACCTGTTTGTCGCCGTGTACCAGACGGTGTGCTTCCCCGTTTATGGCATTCCTCGCGTGCGCCGTCGTGACTACCTAGCCTTTGATCGCGAACATCTTGCCTATCTCAACCTCATCGAGAAGCTCAACTGCGCGTACTGCGCGTACGCAAACGGGGTGTTCGCTTACGTTCGAGAGGTGGGGTCCCGCACTGAGCAATACTGGTGCCCGATAAAGCACGCGCGCCGAGTGCTCGGCGCGCATGCGCGCTACGGCAGCTTTGTGGACTACGGTGACGCCGACGCTTACCGACACGAATTGGAACGTCTCCGAGCGGAAGCCCGATCGGCCGCCCCGAGCTAACTTCCGCTTGCGGTGCCCCAATCAGGCTGGATGAGACCGGCTTTACGTTGCTTCGTTGCCGACTGCGAACCGTGCGTTGCGCCGTACTTGGGCGGGCTATTTCGAAACCCGTCCGGGCTACCATACGAGAGGATTTCGCCAAGCGCGCGACACCATGGCGCCAGTTCCAAATCAATTCACGTAAGGACGGGTACTAAGGGCGTTCAGGCCGCCGCCGATCTCCGGTCGCAGTTCTAAGCTTTACCGCCAGATGCCTCAGGCGCCGGACAAGTGTTTACGCGTACGCCAACCGCTGCGCACTCGCCCGCACAGCTCACCCGTGGCGGTGTCGAGACCGATGGTGGCGTGCTGCGCGCCGGCGATTCCGCTGCGCGTTCGAGCCAGGACGGAACCTCTTCTCTTTGACTTCAACTGAGCCCTCACAAGAATTCTCCTTGAATATCCATCGGAACTGTAAAGAAATTGAGTGCGCGAGACTGTGAGCGCTGCTGTCGTCGATCTTCTTGCGGCTGGCGATCTCTGTCACTCGTCGCTGCAATGTCCGGAGCGGACTTCGACGCTGAAGTGGATCCTTTGTGGCAACCTCGCTATCGTCACATCTGCGTGAACGAACAGTGGTCTGCGCGACTCCTCGAGTCCACTACGTCGATCATCGAGCTGACGGGAGAATGAGATATTAAAAGCCTCGACTGGAACCGTATAGCCGAGTTCGCCTGGCGGATTTTGGTACTCGTGGTGGCCCTTGGAGTCATTCTCGTCGTCTCGCGCAATTGGACGCGATGGGAGGGTGGTGCCGGGTGGCAGCGAACCAACGACGCGTATCTGCAGGCTGACCTGACTCCCGTTACCGCGAAAGTGGGCGGCTATCTGCGCGCTCTGCCGGTCCAGGACTTTCAACGCGTCCATGCGGGCGACGTGCTGGCGCAACTCGTCGACGACGACTATCGGGCGGCCGTGACTCAGGCTGAGGCGACGATTGATGCCAACGAGGCACAGTCCGAAGTACTCAAGGCCCAGCATGAGCTCCAGCTTGCCAACATTCAGTCCTCGCACGCGGTAGTCGCCTCCACCGAAGCCGCCGCTATACAGAATGAACGCGACCTAACGCGGCAACACGAGCTCTTGGACACGGGATCCTCCTCCACCGAGGCGCGCGAAAAGCTTGAGACCCTGCACGCGCAACTGGGTGCTCAGCTGGCCCAAAACCGCGCCCAGGCGCTGGCAGCGCAACGCCAGCTGTCGGTGCTGGACGGCCAGCTGGCACAAAGCGACGCGGCGCTCTTCGGGGCGCGTGCGGCGTTGGCGACCGCCAAGCTGAACCTTTCCTACACGACGATAACGGCCCCACAGGACGGCGTCATCGGTCAGCGGGCTGTGAAACCTGGCCAGCTGATTGGCGTCGGAACGCAAATCACGAGTCTGTCTCCCCTGCCTCATGTGTGGGTCATTGCGAACTACAAGGAGACGCAGCTGACCCACATGGCGGTCGGACAAAAGGCTGAGATTTCGGTCGACACCTTCCCCGGGCACCTGCTGCACGGACACGTGCAAGCCTTCGCACCCGCCTCGGGTGCCTCGTTCGCTTTACTGCCGCCCGATAACGCTACAGGCAATTTTACTAAGATCGTGCAGCGGATCGCCGTCAAGATCCTGATTGACGACACCGACGGACTGACTGACCGCCTGCTTCCGGGCATGTCCGTCGAGACGAGCATCGATGCTCGCGACGGAGCCCGTTGATGGCGGCTCACGCCTCCGTAGGATCAGTCAGTCCGCCCCCACTCTCCGGCGGGTCGACCGCGGACGCACCGCCGCCGCGCAGGCAGACGATCCTGACGCCACCGCCTGTCCGGCCTCCGACCTCGATTCCGTGGCTGGGTTTGACAGCGGTTCTGATGGGCACCTTTATCTCGACCCTGAATGGTCGTCTGTCAAACTTCGGGCTCGCCGATATCAGGGGTGCAGTGGGCGCCGGATTCGACGAGGGCGCCTGGATCACCACCGCGCAAACCGTCGCGCAGATGTTCGTTACGCTGTTATCCCTGTGGATGGGAGCCGCCTACGGGCCGCGCCGAGTCCTCGTAGGTGCCTCGCTGGCCTTTGCGCTGATCTCGCTCCTGACACCCTTTGCGACCACGCTTCCGGCGCTGCTCGTCATGCAATTCCTGGGCGGCTGCGCCTCCGGATTCTTCATTCCGCTCACGTTGGCTTTCATTCTGCGCAACATGCCGCCGAAGTATTGGGTGTACGGCGTTGCGCTCTATGCGTTGAATCTCGAGCTATCACTGAATATCTCGGCCTCGCTCGAGGGGTACTACATCGAGCATCTGTCCTGGCGATGGATCTTCTGGCAGAACGTCCCGCTGGCGCTGATCATGACGATCTGTCTGCGCGCCGGAATTCCCGCAGGATCGCCCCCACCGGCGCAACGTCCGCCCTTCGACGGTTTCGGGCTCCTGCTTGGGGGGCTTGGACTTGCGATCACGTACGCCGCGCTCGATCAGGGCAACCGACTCGACTGGCTGAACTCAGGCCTCGAGTGGGGGTTACTATCCGGAGGAGCGCTGCTGATCGTGGCATTCCTCATACACGAGTGGCTCACGCCACATCCCGTCTTCAATCTTCGGGTCGCCACGAAGGCTCCGATGCCAGGGCTGTTTGCGCTCGTCGCCTTCCTGCGCCTGACGATCCTGTCCACCGCCTTCCTCATACCCCTGTATCTCGGGTCGGTCAGGGGTTTCCGCTCGCTCGAAGTCGGCGAGACCCTGAACTGGGTCGCGGTGCCGCAGCTCCTCATTTGCCCCCTCGCCGCATTGATTCTGCGACGCACCGACGCGCGTTTGCTGGCCTGCATTGGCTTCATCTTCATCAGCGTCGCCTGCCTGATGGTCGCCTACGGTCTCACCCCGGACTGGGGATCGACCCAATTCCTCCCGTCAGCTCTCTTGCAGGCGGTCGGCCAGAGTTTCGCACTCTCCGGCCTGGTGTTCTTCGGGGTGCTCCACGTCAAACCCGAGGAGGCACTGACCTTCGGAGGGGTGCTGCAGACCGCGCGGGTGATGGGCGGAGAAATCGGAACTGCCTTCATCAATACCTGGACGAGAGTGCGCGAGCAAGTGGCCTCCAATCTGATCGGTCAGCACGTGAAGATCGGCGATGCTGACGTCATTCGCCGCATCCACGCCTACGGCTCGGCCACCTCAAGAGTCTTCGATCCTCAGGGCGATACGCTGCGCGGCGAGTTCGTACTCAACAACGCGATCCGAGCCGCCGCGACGACTCAGGCAGTCATGGACGGATTCGTGGCTATCGGGTTCATGACAGTCCTGGCACTGCTGCTCCTGCTCTACAGGAGCGCGGCCCCGCTAGGCCCTGCCTCCCCGCCGCCTCTCTTCTCGCGACCTCCGAAGCCGCCGTGAAACGCATCGGCCTCGCCTTGACGCTGGTTCTCCTGGCCTCATGTCATGTGGGACCGAACTATCGTCCGCCCGAGCTGCCCAAGCACGCCGAAGGACCTCTGGTATCGGTCAACGAAAGTACCGAGAGCCGCATCCCGCCGCCTGATACATGGTGGCAACTCTATGGCGACGCGCAGATGAACGCTCTCGTCGCGGAGGCTTTTACCGCCAACCGCGATCTGGCGGTCGCGCGAGCGAACCTTGCGGCCGCCCACGCAGTACTTACCGCTGCCCGCAGCGAGCGCTATCCGTCGACGCAGATCATTGCCGGCGGCGTCCGCGGACGCGATCCCACGACGGATGAGATTCTCGAGCTCAATGGCCAGCGGCCCGAGAACTTCTGGCTCTTCGAAGATCTCTTCCAGGTTGGCTATGAAGTCGATCTCTTTGGTCGCGTCCACCGACAAGTCGAGGCTGCGGGAGCGAACGCGGAAGCGGCGGCCGCCTTTCGAGACAGCGTACAGGCGGTGGTCGCCTCCGAGACTGTCCGGGCATACGCAGCGATCTGTGCACTGGGGGAGCAGGTTGCAGTGAGTCGTCACTCGCTCGAGGTGGTCAGTCACGAAGCGGATATCACGCGTCGTCGCTTCGAAGCTGGTGCCGGATCATCCTATGACGTCAAGCGCGCGCAAGCCCTGGCGGAACAGGTCGGCGCTGACATCCCGACTCTTGAGGGTCAGCGTCGCGCGGCCCTGTTTACCTTGGCGGCTCTCTTAGGACGAACCCCGGCCGATGCGCCCTTGGAAACGGAGAGGTGCACGGTGGCGCCTCACCTGGAGGCGCTGCTTCCGGTCGGGGACGGGACTACCCTAATTCGTCGGCGGCCGGACATACGGCAGGCGGAACGTCGGCTGGCGGCAGCTACCGCCCAGATCGGAGTGGCCACCGCAGATCTCTACCCCACTGTAAAGCTTGTGGGATTTTACGGCGGAGCGGCTCCGCAGATGTCCGATCTTGGAACGAATGCAGGCCTCGCCTGGGGCATCGGCCCCCAGATCAGCTGGAACTTCTTCAACCAGTCAGCAGCGCGGGCCCGGGTACGCCAAGCCACGGCAGGTGAAGCCGCCGCTCTGGCCAACTTTGACTCGACCGTTCTCGGCGCTCTGAAAGAGATCGAGCAGGCGCTAAGCATTTACGACGCCGGGCTCAGAAACCACACCTCACTGATTGCAGCACGCCAGCAGATCCGCGAGGCGTTCGACATTGCGCGGGATGAGTATTCGGCCGGAGCGCTGAGCAGTCTCGACTTGCTCACAACCGAGCAATCGCTCGTTACCCTCGACAGCGCGGTTGCGGCCTCAGAGTCCGCATTGGTCATCGATCAAATCGCGGTCTTCAATGCACTCGGTGGAGGCTGGGGCGACGGCACACCTGTTGCGACGCGTTAACGTTTTCGTCCAGGGAAAGTGAAGTGGCGGATCAAACCCGCCTTTCCAGCCCGCACCGCTCGATGCTAGCGTCGAAGCGATTCGTTGGCATCGCATCTAATGCCAAGCCCGACGCCATACGCATAGCCGAAGGACGATGTTTACTTACGTTGCACCGCTCGCCGTCGCGTCCTGCCGAGCCGGCGCGCTCGCGTGAGCGAAGCCCAGCCTGTAGAGCCGCAGCGCGAACACTGACAACAGGGCATACGCGCCCGCGCCCACCCACAATGCGTGGTTCAGAGAAGTTTCGATACTGATGAGAATTGCCGCTCCGGAGGCCAGCACCCCAGCGGCCCCGTTTACAGCCCACAGCCAGGGTGTTATCTGCGTATCGATGCGCCCGCACAGGCGCATTCCGGTCGGAAACATGAATCCCATGATCGCGCCGGCCGGGACCACGACCAGGAGGCAGACAGCGGCCCGTTCGACCAGGGATGACGGCTCGGTGGCCGCCAACACTCCCCCGAGCCAAAGTGGCAAGGTCGCAAGGTAGGCGGCCAGGGCAATCGGCCATCCCAGGAGAGCCGCGGGAGCGAGCGGCATGGCGAGCTCGGACACAAGGCTGCCGATGCCGGTCGCCAGGATGACGCTGAATAGTACGATCGCTAGCCCATATATAGGGTGTCCAAGAAACAGTGACATGCGCTGAATCAGGCTGATTTCCACAAACATGAAAGCTACGCCGATGATGAGGAAGTATGCGGTAGACCAGAACATCGTCGCTGCGTCCGCGTGATGGATGGAGCTTCGCGCCGGCCCGAGTATCACTATGAAGACTACGAGCATCGACACACTCACCAGCGTCAGCAACGTAATCGAGGCCGCCAAGTTTCCGCGTATCACGCCCGAACTCGACTTCAGCGCGCGCCACATAGATTTCGGATTGGAGAGGCGCAGCTGATTGAAGAAGAAAGGGTTGGAATCCCACGTCGGCGTCAGATTGAGCTCAGTGGTATTGCCAATCCTCACGAGCTCATCGATCGTCCTGGCGTGCAGTATGCGCTCGAAGGTGGGGTCGGCGGCGGCGCGGCCCGGGGCGACCAGCGTCTTATACTGCAGCTTGTCGACAGTCTCATCGAGTGTACGTATGTCTGCGGAGCTGAGCGCTGCACGCCCGACGATCATGGTCGAGAGTTTGCCGTTGCCCGCCAGATAGATGTGATCCTCGGGACGTGCCTCGCCCATCGATATCAATGTCGCGGTCGCTACGGACAATATGCGTGCGGTCTCCTCCAGGCGCTCCGGCGCATACCAGCGCGACACCGTGAATACCCCGCTAGGCGTGAGCCGAGACATGAAACGCAGCCAGCCGTCCACGGTATACAGGCCATTCTCTGAGAGCGTAAAGGCGCCCGCTCCGGTTGCCGCCCAGGTGTCGATCAGACTCATCTGAATGAGATCGAACTGCTCATGGCTGCGTGCGAACCAGCTGCGTGCGTCATCCACGAAGAGGCGCAAGCCGGTTACGTAGTTTGCTCCGCTGAAGGCCCGATAGTCTCGCGAGAACAACTGCACGAAGATGGGGTTGTATTCGACCCCCGTAATGTCCTTGAACCCGAACACAGACGCGGTCATAAGGTCGCGTCCGCCGCCGATGCCGATGACGGCCGATCGCCCTTCATGTCGGATGTAGTACGCGAGCGCGGTGGCGTCATAGCGAAGGAACTCGAGCTCACGGGGGTCGCCACCGAAGTGATAGATCGGCGTGCCCGCCTCGCCGTCGATTTTCAGCCACCCTTCGTCCAGACGCATGTGCGGTGTAAGCCTGGATGGGCTCCACATGAAGGCGTCGGATTGCGGAGTCATCGTCAAATCGATGCGTGAAAACGAGTTCCAGCGCTCTTCAGTGAACTCGTACGCCCGTTCTGTTCTGTTCTTAACCACAACGGGGCGCAGGCCGTGAGTCCCAAGCAATTGACTCGTGAGGGCCGCGATCAACAGTGCTCCCGCTGCGATGGCAGGATTGAGCCACGGGTGCGCCTTAGAGCCGTGTGACTCCGGTCGCGGCTCAACACGCGCCGATCGCACTGCCCCGCGAAATGCGAGTCCCGCGACGCCCCCAAGAGCCCCGACGAGCAGTATCGCGGTGTAGGTGTCCGTGATCGTCAACAGCGCCAACGTCACCAGGCAGCCCGTCGCCGCGCCTAAAAGATCAACCCCGTACACGAGACTGATACGCTGACCGCTGCGCGTCAGCGCGAGGCTTACCGCAATGCCGAGCAATACATAGGGCGGCAGCAGAACGAGAATTGCAACGATCCAGCCGACGACGAAAGTAAGGGTGGGCTGTAAGTTCCCGCTAAGCGCGACATTCACCAAGAGCAACAGGCTTGCCAGAACCGACCAGGCGAAGACCGTCATAACGCGCGACAGCGTCTCGAACAGCCGCTCGGGTGCGTACACAAGCCCGAAGCGAAAAAAGACCGCCAGAGCGCCGGCAGTCATGCCCAGCATCGCGACGCCGATGGCAAAAAATGCCAGATGGTAGTAGCCGATCACGGAGAGCACGCGAGTCTCCATGATCTGCAACATCAATCCGCACATGCAGGTCAGGAGGACGCCGCCCAGAAACCATGGGTGGCGAGTCCGCGTGAGCGCGCTCTTAAGGATAAGCCTTGCCTCTCCGTGCGTCGGCCTTGCCGAAAGCCCCGTACGCTATGATGGGATTTCTTGTGCTCGTTTGACTGCGAGCACCGTATCATAGCAGCGCTCACGGTGCCGTCGCGCGCGATGTTGGCGAGTCAAAGCCAAGTTCCCGGGTAACTCGTATGTTCTGCTGGTGAACTTGCTCGACCGTATAAACGGGACTGGCGGGTAATTGACTGCGCTCCGAGCCCCCGAGCGTTCCCAGTTCGCACAAATCCAGGTCATCTGGCGGGAGCGCCGGTCGTAATTACCGCGTTAGACCTGTTTTCCTCATCGCAGTGGTCAGCGGTCCTGATCCGCGGGCTTCCGAGCCTCAGAATTCCTGAGAGCCACTCTTGCGCGGTGCGATAAGAAGACGCTCGCACGATCAAGTCGCTAGTGTTGGCTCACGAGCCGCCTTAGTCGTGTGTCTCGCCAGCGAGTGGCGTCTTGCGCATCGAGGGTCGCAGCTCGAACTTATGGAACCACTGCGCCAATTTCGGCGAACCATCGCGAAACGTGGGTAACGCGCGAAATTCCAGCCAGCTTAGCGTGGTAGCGAGCGCCACATGACCTACATGCAAAGGAGAGTCGGCATCCAGATTCCGCTCCAACCAGTCGTAAGATGCCGTGAGTTTCTCGAGGTACCCGTCCCGTAAGGCCGAAGACCGAAGTGGCTCTGGTCGTCGTGTCGTCTCCCAGCGCACCGCGATGCCGCTGTCCGCGAGGCCTTGCGCGATGGCCTGCAGACGCAAGGCTTGCCACCGCGCTTCGCCGGTTTCGGGAATGAGTCGCCGCCCCTCGTGCAGAGTGTCGAGGTAGGCGCAGATGACATCGGAATCGACAAGCGGCGTCAACCCTGGGCGGATGAGTACCGGCACCTTGCCCAGTGGGTTTTCCGCAAAGACGACGGCGTTTCGCAGCGT
>Ga0302326_10002412_pt1 | contig 45712 bp, 42 predicted proteins | sample Palsa_T0_3_FD_202264 | JGI IMG/M metagenome (GOLD analysis project Ga0302326, IMG submission 202264) | Peat permafrost microbial communities from Stordalen Mire near Abisko, Sweden - Palsa_T0_3 | ecosystem: Environmental > Terrestrial > Soil > Palsa > Peat permafrost | place: Sweden: Abisko... | reverse complement strand
CAGAAGTGCAGGCCAATAACGGCTGGGATTGTTGTTGCGAAATGTGTGAATGGGGCGGCGGTAGTCGGCGTGAATGCGGCGGATTCGTTCCGGCAGGCACGCCAGGTACACCGGTCACACCTGGTAATGATCACCATCCGGCCAGCAACCCCGCCCGGCGTCGCCGGGGCGGCATCAGCCGACGCCCGCGATAAAGCCGTCACCCCCCCTGATGAATAGCTACGCACCGCGAGCTGCGAGCTGGAGGCCGAGGAGCCCCCAGCTTGCTGACGCTGCGGCGCTCGCCCCTGTGGACCATGCGGTGGACAAGCCGGTGGACAAGCATCATTTCCTGGGGAGAACGGCACGTGTTCTGTGGATGAATTGTGGATGACTAAAGAATCTTGGAGTCGGCGCCCGAAACCCCTTGTGCGGTCCGCATCGGAGGCGTAGAACTGCTCTCACTACCGGAGACGGGTACCGGCCCGGGGGCGACCTCGGGGACGCGGGAGGGGCTGGGAAACCGGCACTTGACGCGGGTACTCGGGACCGGTAGCAGGTCAGGCAGTGCGAGGCGGCCGAGCGATCGGTGCGCGGGTGCCGCTAGGCCGAGACGAGGCCCCTCCATCTCATACATGGAGGGGCCTTGTCCTATCTTGCCCGACAGACATACCGCTGGCCGACACCGACACGCGGAGGACTGCGGCGGGCAGGCCGCTGCGGCCGGGCGATATTTCGTTCGCGGCCATTAATACCCGGTGATCCGGTCGCCCACACGACGATCCGGTCGCCCACACGACCCTTCGCCTGCCCGTTAACCTCGAGCCATCGCCCGCCGCTGACCGCTATCCCGGATATGCGCTGAGCCGGATGGGGGCTGAGGCTGCCACCAGCTGTCCGGGCGGCTGAGCAGCTGGCCGGGCGGCTGAGCAGCTGGCCGGGCGGCTGAGCAGCTGGCCGGGCGGCTCAGCCCAATGACTGAGCGGGGCGCGTTGGCAGGCTCGCGGCCTTCCATGCCTGAAAGCCGCCGTCAAGGTCGGTCGCGCGGTGCAGGCCGATCCGCCGCAGGCTCGCGGCCGCCAGCGTGGACGCGTAGCCCTCGGAGCACATCACGATGACCCTGGCGTCAGCCCGGGCGAGTGCCGGAATCCGCGCGTCGCTGCGCGGGTCGAGGCGCCACTCCAGCACGTTGCGGCCGATGATGATGGCGCCCGGAACCTCGCCCTCGACGATCCGCTGCTCAAGCGGCCGGATGTCGACAAGTACCGCACCGTCGGTGAGTGCCGCCAAGGCGGTCTCGGGCGGTAGCCGCTCGAGACCACCGCGCGCCTCGGCGAGCAACTCGTCAATGCCGGGCGCGCCGACCGGGAGCACGTCGGTCGTAAGCTCCGCCGCCGACGCCGTCGCATCGGCGAGCGCAGTGTCCGGGCCGCCGCGGCCCCTGGCGCCTTCCGGGCCCTCGATCGCGACGGTCTGTTTCGCGATCAGGCCGTAGTCCGTCTGCTGGTAGTAGGTCATCATCATCAACGGCGGCGAGTAGGCATGGATGCTGATCGAGGACCCTTCGCCGCCATGCGCCACGTCGTGGACGTGCCCTGGGCCGAACGCCACGGCCCGGCCGGCGGCCAGCCGCCGCCGGCTCAGGCCACGGCCGCTCGGCGCACGGTACTGCTCTAGCAGGCTGCCCTCGGCGACGGCGAACGACCCGGACGAGCCGCCATGGTCGTGCCAGTCGGTGTCCTGACCGCGCTCCCAGGCAAGCAGCCAGACGTCGCACGCATCCGAGCGGTGCAACGGCAGGTACCAGCGCACGTCGGGGTCGTGGACGACGAGATCCGCCCAGAGTTCGCCGCATGCCGCGATCTTGACCGTGATGGCCCGCAGCTGGACCGGCGAGAGGCGCCCTGCCGGGGGAACCAGGTCCCGGAGCGCGTCCATTATTGCCTGCTGGCGCTCGGGGCTGACGCCCCAGCCGTGCCGCAGGCCAACGCCGGCTGTCCCGGTCGGCTCCGCGGCGCCTCCGCCGCTGGAGGTGATGACGGCGACAGACACGCGACCTCCTTGGATCGGTCCCGAGCATACCCCCGGGCGTCACTCATGCCCGCTGCGGCACCACGCGAGCAGCCGCTGCGCACCACGCGAGCAGCCGGCCGCCACGCACCGGCCGCGTGATAGGGATCTGCCCAGATAATGGATGATCGACAGCACGATCCCTGCGCCGGAAGGATGCCGCCTGACATGGACGCTCCCGTCGACCTCCGCTCGGACACGGTCAGCAAGCCTTCCGATGCCATGCGGCGGGCGATGGCCAGCGCCGAGGTCGGTGACGACTGGTACGGCGACGACCCGACCGTCAACCGGCTGCAGGACCTGGCCGCCGAGCTGACCGGCCAGGAAGCCGCCGCCTACCTTCCTACCGGCACGCTGTGCAACCAGATCGCCCTGCACGCCTTCGTCCGTGCAGGGCATTTCGTTGTCTGCGAGGCGAACGGGCACGTCGGCCGGACCGAGGCGGCCTCGGCCGCGGTCCTGTCCGGCATCGCGTTCCATCCTGTCCAGGCCGCCTCCCGCGGACTGCTCACCGCCGGCCAGGTCGCCGCGGCGCTTGAGCCAGACCCGTACGACGCCACGGTGATCGATCTCGTGACGGTCGAGAACACGCACCAGCTAGGCGGTGGGTCCGTGCTGCCCGTCGATGAGATGCGGGCCATCGCCGCGGCCTGCGCTGACCGGGGCGTGCCGCTCTACCTGGACGGCGCGCGCATCTTCAATGCATGCGCGGTGACCGGCGCAACGATCGCTGACTACGCGGCCGAGGCAACCGCCATGATGTTCTGCCTGTCCAAGGGACTCGGCGCGCCGATCGGATCCGTGCTGGTCGGCGATCGTGAGTTCATCAGGGAGGCCCGCCGGCTCAAGATCCTCTTTGGCGGCGCGTGGCGGCAGGCCGGCCTCATGGCAGCGGCCGGGCTGATCGCCCTGGCCGACGGCCCGCAGCGGCTGCACGAGGACCACGCGAACGCCCGACGGCTGGCCGAGGGCGTCGCCGATATCCTGCCCGGCGCCGTCGATCCCGCCGCCGTGCCCACCAACATCGTGTTCGCCGAGGTTGCCGGGACCGGCCACGATGCACGGGAATGGGCGGACCTGCTGGCGGCCGAGGGAGTGCTGGTCACGACCATCGGTGACCGGGTACGGATGCTGACCCACGTCGGTGTCGGCGCGGACGACATCGGGGCCGCGCTTGCCGCCTGGCGCCGTGCGGTGGCGAAGGCCGGCTAGTCCGGGCAGTCAGCGGCCAGGTTCCGGGTTGCTCACCGAGCCCCTGATGAGCAGGCTGACGGGCTCGCGGATCATGACGTCGCCGCCCGGCCCGCCCTCGACCCGGGTGATCAGCGCATCGACCGCGGCGGCGCCAAGTTCGGCCAGCGGCATGGAAACGCTGGTCACCGGGACGTCGAGGAAGGAGAGGCACTCGTCTTCGTCGAAGCTCACCAGCGACATCGCGCCCGGCACGGCCACGGCCGCGTCCCGCAGCGCGCCCATCACGCCGAAGAGCTGGTTGAGACTGCCAACGCCGCAAGCTGTGGAGACCTGGCTTTGCCGCAGCATGCCAGTGGCGGCCCGCCAGCCGCCTTCCTCGGTGGGCGGCGCGTGCCGTACCGTCAGCCTGATCCCGCGCGACGCGCAGATCCGCCGGGCCGCGGCCACCCTGCGGTGGACCGTGTCGACCTCAGGCGGCCCGTCGATGATCGCGACGCTGCGATGACCGAGCCCGGTGACGTGGTCGAGGAAGATCCTCACCGCGCCCGACTCGTCCATCACCACGTCGTTGCCCCGGTGCGGGCCGCGACGATTGACATAGACGTGCGGGACGGCGGGCAATCCCGCCGCGTGCTGCGGGATCCGCAGCGCCGTCGCGACGAGCAGGCCGTCGGCGCGGCTCTCCTCGACCAGGTAACGGTAGGAGGCAGGCGGCCGGGGTTCCTCGGTTGGCTCCTCCATGATCATGACCACGTAGCCGCGCTCGGCCGCCCGCTGCAGGCATCCGCGCTGCAGCTTGACCCAGATCGGGTTGCGCAGCAGCGGGATGACAAAGGTGAGCGCCCCGGCACGCGACCGTTTCAGTCCCCGGGCCAGGGCATTCGGCCGGTAGCCCTGCTGGCGGGCCGCGGTCAGGATCCGCTCGTACGTCTCGGGCCTGATCGACTGGGCGGGATCGCCGTTGAGCACCCTGGACACCGTCGACACGTGCACGCCCGCGGCCTCGGCGATGTCGACGAGGCGAGACGCGCGGCGCCCGGACTGCGCCGATGCAGGAAGGGGCTCCCGCGCCCGCTTCTCAGCTGTCACGGGCTTCCCTCCGGAACGGCCACGGCGGGCCGCCGCACCCCGTGCCCGGACCGCGTCAAGCCGTGCCGCCGCCGTCGACCATCAGCACCGCGCCGTGCAGGTAGCTCCCGCCGCCCGAGGCGAGAAAGGCGACTCCGTCGGCGATCTCCTCCGGCGTGCCCATCCTGCGGGCCGGCACGCTCGCCGCCCAGCTGGCCAGAGCCACCTCGTCGTGGCGGATCCAGTCGGCCATCTCGGTGTCGATCAGGCCGGGGCACAGGCAGTTGACCCTGATGCCGTCCGGGCCGTGATCGATCGCCAGGCTACGGGTGAGCAGCACGAGCCCGCCCTTCGATGCGCAGTAGGCGGCCCGCAGGCGGCCGCCGCGTACGCCCGCGGTGGACGCGATGTTCACGACGGCGCCGTCGCCGGACGCCACCATGCCGGGCAGGAACTCGCGGCAGGTCAGGAAGGGGCCCTTGAGGTTGGTGTCGAGGATCCTGTCCCATTCGCTCTCGGCCAGGTCGGTGATCCGCTGGATGCTGAAGACTCCTGCCGCGTTCACCAGGAGCCACGGCACGCCGAGGTCGTCGCGGACCCGGCCGGCGGCGGCCTGCACGGAGGCCGCGTCCCGAACGTCGACGCCGTAGCCGCGGGCGTTCGGCAGGTCGCTGGCAACGCCGGATGCCTCCTCTTCGCGGAGGTCGAGGCACGCGACCGTGAACCCGTCGCCCGACAGCCTGCGGCAGATCGCGGTGCCGATGCCGCCGGCCGCCCCGGTGACGACCGCGACAGTCATAGTGCCTCCGCGATCGAGCGGGTCAGCAGGATTGCCGCGCAGAACGAGCGGTAGATGGCCAGCAGGTCGTCGCCTTCGATGCGGAGCTCCCTCGGCCCGGCCCGGTCCACGCCGCGCACCCAGGCGGCGGCCTCGGCGATGTCCGTGGTACGAACCGAGACGTCCAGCGTGACCGGGGTGGTGAACGGCGGCGGCTTCGCCGTGGCGACGCACGACATCGCCTTCTGCGCGGTCTCCCTGATCAGCTCGCGCGCGCGGGACGGGTGCAGGCTGTGCGCGGCCAGCCGGCTCACGGGCTCCTTGACGACGGCCGCGTGCACCCCGGGAATCAGCGCCGCGGTCTCCTCGCAGGCACACCGGTCGCCGGTCACCAGCACCACCGGCACGCCGTGGTGGGCGGCTACCAGCGCGTTGATCCCGGCCTCGCCGGTCACGGTGCCGTTGATCCTGGCCTCCACGACCGCCCGCGGATTGTAGGTGTGCGACAGCCCGGCCGGGGCGCCGACGGAGCCGTGATAGGAGACGAAAAGGACGGCATCGAAGCTCGCGTCGAGGCCCTGCATCATGTAGAGCGGCTTGTGGCTGCCCGAGATGTAGGACGCCTTGCCCGCGATGGCGTCCGGCGGCAGGTTGCGCATGGTGGAGTGCGAGTCGTTGACGACGATCTCGCAGGCACCGCCGTCGATGGCGCCCTCGATCGCGGCGTTAACCTCGCTCAGCAGCAGGAGCCTGCCCGCCGCCGCCTGCGGCCCGTCACCGACGCACTGCTCCCAGTCGACGACGCCTGCCGTCCCCTCCATGTCGCTCGAAAGGAAGACCTTCATACTTGCCCTCTCATACTTGCCCTCTCTGCACGGAGCGGAAGTCGTGATCGCTGGCGGTCATCACGCTGTACGTGCCGCCGGCCCTCGTGGAAGCGCCGCCGTGCCTGCCATCCGGGGTCAGGCACAGTGCCTGCAGCGGGGCGCGGAACTGGTCGGGCAGCGCCAGCGTCTCCGCCACCGCCTCGCAGCAGGCCTTCACCGGGTCATGTCCGGCGGCTAGCCCGAGCAGGACCGACCGGGCGGTGTTGCCGCGGATGGCGAGCTCGCCACGGCCGGTGCAGGCGGCGCCCCCGACGGAGTTGTCGCAGTAGTTCCCCGCGCCGATCACCGCCGAGTCGCCGACCCGGCCCGGGTACTTCCAGGGGTAGCCGCTCGTGCTCACGCCGACGGCAAGGTTGCCGGCCGCGTCCAGGCCGATCACGTTGACCGTGCCCCATGGGCCGTCGGGCGGCGACATGGCCCGCAGCCGGTCCAGTGCCTGCTGCCGGTAGGCCACCTCGCCCGGTCCCTGCAGCCTCTCGGCTCTTTCCAGGCCGGCCGGGCCGAGCCCGTCGCGCCACATCTGGCGCGCCTCGTCGGTCAGCGTCTCACCGCGCTCGATGCCGACCTCGTCGGCGAACCGCTCCGCGCCGGCGCCGACGAGCAGCAGGTGCTGCGGGAGCTGCTCGCAGATGGCCTTGGCGATCGAGATCGGATGCGGGAAGCCCTTGACCGCCGCCACCGCGCCCGCCCGGCGCGTCGCGCCGTCCATGATCGAGGCGTCGAGTTCCACCTCGCCGAGCAGGTTCGGCAGCCCTCCGACGCCGACGAAATGGTCGGCTTCGTTGGACTCGATGACCCTGACGGCCGCCTCGACGGCGTCGATGGCGCTGGCCCCTGCGCGTAGCAGGGCCAGACCGGCCGCGAGGCCGACTTCACCGCGTTCACTCGCGATCATGACTGGCTCGGCGATGGCAATCCCTCCTGAGAACAACTGACGGCCGCGGTCATGTCCGCTCCTCAGCCGGCGGCCGCGGCCGTGGCCGTGGCCGCCCCGTCGGCCGAGAAGGCAAAGTGACAGGCCGCGCTGTGCGCGGAGTCGTCGGCGGAGATCCGCAGGACGGGATCCTGCTGCTCGCAGCGGGCCTGGGCGATCGGGCATCTGGTGCGGAACCGGCATCCGGCCGGGATCCGCAGCGGGCTCGGCGGGTCGCCGGCCATGGCGGGCGCCCCGTCGTCGCCGGCACTGCTCAGCTTGGGGATGGCCGCGAGCAGGCCCCTGGTGTAAGGATGCTGCGGGTTGCGCAGCAGCGTCTCGGTGGGAGCGACCTCGATGATCCGGCCAAGGTACATGACCGCCACCCGGTCGCAGAGATGCCGCACCACGGCGAGGTTGTGGGAGATGAGCATGAGGGTCAAGCCGAGCTCGGCCCGCAGGTCCCGCAGCAGGTTAAGTATGGTCGCCTGCACGCTGACATCGAGCGCGGACACCGGCTCGTCGGCGAGCAGGACGTCGGGGCGCAGCGCCAGCGCCCTGGCGATCGCGACCCGCTGGCGCTGGCCGCCGGAGAACTGCCGCGGATAGGCGGGCAGTGCCTCCTCGCCGAGCCCGACGAGGCCGAGCAGCTCCCGACTGAACGACCCCACCTGGCCGCGGGGTACCACGTGGTGCACCCGGAGCAGTTCGGTGAGCATCCCGCCAACGGTCAGCCGCGGGTTAAGCGACGAATAGGGATCCTGGAAGACCATCTGGATCCGGCGCTGGTCGGAGTGCTTGCGCCGGGCCGGCAGCACTCTCCCGTCGAACCGGATCTCTCCCTTCGCGAGCGGGACGAGGCCGGTCAGCGCGCGGGCCAGCGTCGACTTGCCCGACCCGGACTCCCCTACCAGGGCGAGGGCCTCGCCACGGGGGATCTCCAGGTCCACCCCGTCGACCGCGCGGAGCACCCGCTCCTCGTGCCGCAGCCTGGCGGCTAGCGACGAGCCGACCGTGAAGGTGACCGACACTCCGCTGGCGGTCAGCAGCGCCCCCCGCTCCGGCGCGGGCGGTGCTGCGGGCGCGGGCAGCGCCGGGGCCGTCACTGCGCCGCCCTTTCCGCTTCGATTCTCTCGGTTTCGACTCTCTCGGTTTCGATCGACTCGGCGCAGCGCTCGTAGTGCAGGCAAGCGGTGGCCCGTCCGCCGGCCAGCGGCTTGAGCGGAGGCTCGGTCACCAGGCAGTCCTCCTCGGCGAACGTGCAGCGCGGGTGGAACCTGCAGCCGTCCGGTGGCGAGATGAGGCTCGGCGGCGATCCCGGGATGGGCACCAGCGACTCACGGACGTTGTCGAAGTCCGGCGCAGAGCGGACCAGCCCGAGGGTGTACGGGTGGCGGGGATCGGCCAGCACCTCGCGCACCGGCCCGGACTCCACCAGCTTCCCGCCGTACATGACGACAAGCTGCTGGCAGACCTGGGCCACCACCGGCAGGTCGTGGGTGACGAAGACCAGGCTCACCCCGGTCTCACGGCACAGCCTGGCCAGCAGCCGCAGGATCTGGTCCTGGATCGTCACGTCCAGCGCCGTGGTCGGCTCGTCGCAGAGAATGATCTCCGGCTCGCAGGCCAGCGCGATCGCGATCATCACGCGCTGGCGCATGCCGCCGGAGAACTCGTGCGGGTACGCGCGGAACCGCCGCTCCGGGTCGGGAATGCCGACCCGGCGCATCAGCTCAAGCGCCCGCTCGGCGGCCTTGGCCCGGCCGACGCCCAGGTGCACGAGCGGCCCCTCGGCGATCTGGCTGCCCACCCGCATGACCGGGTTGAGAGCGCTCATCGGCTCCTGGAAGATCATCGACATCCGCGGGCCGCGGATGCGGTTGAGGTCCGACTGGCGCAGCGGCACCAGATCCTGGCCGTCGAGCAGGATCTGACCGGAGGTGACGCGCGCCTCCGGCGGCAGGACGCCGAGGATGGCACGCAGCGTCATGCTCTTGCCGGAGCCTGACTCCCCGACGATCCCGAGCGCATCGCCCTTGACGACCTCGAACGACACACCGTCCACCGCGCGCACGAGGCCCCGCCGGCTAGCGATCTGCACATGCAGGTCGCTGACGGCGAGCATCGGCCCGATCCCGGCTGCGGCTGGCCTGACTGGGCCAGTTCCGGCTGCGGCTGGCCTGACTGGGCCAGTTCCGGCTGCGGCTGGCCTGAGTGGGCCAGTTCCGGCTGGGCCGGTTCCGGCTGGGCCGGTCATGACTGGCCCGGCCGCAGCAGGTCAGCGAGCCCGTCGCCGATCAGGGAAAGGCCGAGCCCGACGATGACGACGGCGATGCCGGGAATCGTGGTCAGCTCCCAGTGCGTGCTCAGGAAGTTCTGCCCTTCGTTGATCATCGATCCCCACTCCGCCGTCGGCGGCGGGATACCGAGGCCGAAGTAGCCGAGTGTGACGATCGCGAGAATGTCCTGGACGATGTCGGACATCGCGTAGACGATCGACTGACTGATCACGTTCGGCAGCAGGTGACGGCCCATGATGCGCAGGTTGGACAGGCCGCCAGCCTGGGCGGCGAGCACGTACTCCTGGCGCTTGGCCACCAGGATCTCGGCGCGCACCAGCCGGGCGTAGGAGACCCAGCCGACGACCGTGATCGCGATGTAGATGCTCCGCTCGCCGGGGCCGAGCACGAACACCAGCGCGATCAGGAGCACGTAGAACGGGAACGCGACGACGACGTCGACCAGCCGCATGATCACCAGCTCGACCCAGCCGCCGAAGTAACCCGCCAGGCTGCCGAGGATGGTGCCGAGGCAGAACGGGAACAGCACCGCGATGAAACCCACCCGCAGGTCCACCCGCCCGCCGTACAGCAGCCGGGTCCAGATGTCACGGCCCAGCTCGTCGGTGCCCAGCCAGTGCGCGGCGCTCGGCCCCTGCAGGGTGTCGTTGAGGTTCTGCGCGATCGGGTTGTACGAGGTGATCAGCGGCGCGAAGATGGCCATCCCGATGACGATGGCCGTGATCACCAGGCCGGCCATCAGCGCGGGCTGCCGGTACCAGTTCCGCCGCCTGGGCTGCGCGGAGCGGTCGGCCGACCGGGGGTCGAGCTCGACCGCCAAGCCGCTGCCTGGCGCGAAGAGCTGCCCGCCGGCTTCCGGATCGATCACCGGTCGAAGCTCACTCTCGGGTCGAGCGCCGCGTAGGTCATGTCGGCGAGCAGGTTCACCAGGACGACCATGACGGCGAACACCAGCGTGACACCCTGCACCACGGGGAAGTCTCGCTGGAAGATGGAGGTGATCATCAGCTGTCCGATGCCGGGGATGGCGAAGACGTTCTCGATGATCACCGTCCCGCCGATCAGGAACCCGATGTTGATGCCGAGCACGGTGATGGCCGGGATGACCGCGTTGCGCAGCACGTGGCGGACGAACAGCCGCATGCCGGGCACGCCCTTGGACCTGGCCGTGGTGATGTAGTCCGCGCCGAGGACGCTGAGCATGCTGGCCCGCAGGCTGCGGATCACCACCGGCGCGAGCGCGATCGCGACGGTCAGGGCCGGCAGGAACATGTAGTGCAGGTGGCCGAGGAAACCCGACCCGTACCCGCCGACGGGGAACCAGCGGAGGTCGAGCCCGAAGGCGAGGATGAGCAGGTATCCGACCCAGAACGTCGGCATCCCGAGCCCGAGTAGCGGAACGGCCCGGACGACATGGTCGCGGATGCCGTCCTTCCTGGTGGCCGCGATCATCGCCAGCGGGACGCTGATCACTATCGCGATCACCGCCGCGTAGACGATCAGCCACAGGGTGGCAGGCAGCCGTTGCCTGATGAGGGTGGCCGCCGGAGTCCCGTAGATCAGGCTCTTCCCCAGGTTGCCGTGCCCGAGCCGGTCGAGGAAGAGCCAGTACTGGCTGATCAGCGGCCGGTTCAGCCCCCATTCCCCGCGCAGCTCGGCGACCGACCGGGGAGTCGCGTGGATGCCGAGGATCGTCAGGGCCGGGTCACCGGGGATCAGGTGGATCATGAAGAACACGACGATCGTGACGCCGACGGCTACGGGCACGAGCTGCAGCAGCCGCCGGCCTACGAACGACATCCGCCCCACGGGCGATCCTTACCTTCCGCGCGTTCCCGCCGGGGTTACTTGCTGAGCCAGACGTCCTCCATGTGCATGTTGCCGAGCGGGGTCACGTAGAAGCCGTGCACGTTGCTCGTGGTGGCGTAGGGGTACGGCGAGTAGTAGAGGAAGGCCATGAACGCGTCCTTCGCCGCGTCCGTCTGGACGACGTTGTAGAGCTGCTGGCGGTTGGCCGTGTTGAAGGTCCGCTCGGCCAGGTGCGTGTCCTTCACCACCAGCGGGTTGTCGTAGGCCGTGAAGAACGACCTGGCGCCTGAAGTCGGGTCGACGGCGAAGGTGGCCAGCTCGTCCGGATCGGGGATGTCCATAGTCCAGAGCGTGAGCGACATGTCGTACTTGAGGCTCTGGAAGTCGGCGTTGGCCGTGTTCGGGTCCAGCTGCTGGATGCTGATCTTGATGCCGAGCGGCTTGAGCTCCGCCTGCAGGATCGTGCCGATGGTCAGGTAGTCGGAGTTGCCCGCCGGGATGAGCAGGGTGGTGGCGAAGCCATGCGGGACCGACGACTGCGCCATCTGGGCCTTGGCTGCCGCCAGGTCGTACTGATAGCCGGGAGCCGACGGGTCGTAGTAGGGCACCTGCGGCGGGAAAAGCGAGTTGGCCGGCTTGCCGTTGCCGAACAGCACGGCCTTGACCAGGGCGCTCCTGTTGATGGCCAGCGAGATGGCCCGCCGCACGTGCACGTCCTGGAACGGCTTGCGCAGCTCGTTGAAGGCCAGGTAGTTGGTCTGGGTGGAGTTGAACAGGTGCATGTCGACTTTCGGGTTGGACTTCAGGCTGGCCACCGTGGACCAGGCCGGGGTCTGGTCGATCTGCGCCTGGTTGCCCTCGAGCTGCAGTTCCCTGGTGTTGTCGTTCGGCACGTCGGTCCAGGTGACGCTGCTCAGGTACGGCTTGCCCTGCTGCCAGTAGTAGGGGTTGCGCACGAGCTTGAGCGCCTGGCCCTTGTGCCAGTAGTCCCACATGAACGGGCCGGTGCCGATCGGGTGGTTGTAGAACGCGGCCTCGGTCTCGCCGCCGTAGTTGTCGGGCACGATCCCGTTGGCGAACAGCGAGAGGTCGGCCAGTATCGGTGCCCAGGGGTACTTGAGGTTGACCACGACGGTCTCGGGCGAGGGGTCCTGCACGGACTTGATGGCCGAGTCGAGGTAGGCCCAGCCCTTCGTCGCCTTGCGGTTCTGGTCAAGGGAGAACTTCACGTCTGCCGAGGTCATCGGCTTGCCGTTGGAGAACTTGACGCCGGGCCGCAGTGTGAACGTGTAGGTCTTCTTGTTCGCCGAGACCGTGTAGCCGGTCGCGAGCCACGGCATCTCGCCCTTGCCGCTGTTGGTCACCGTGTAGAGCGGCTGGAAGATCTGCTCCAGGATCCAGATCGAGTTGTTGTCGAACACGGTGGTGGCGTTCATGGACTGCGCGTCCTGAACGGCCGCGAAGATGAGGTTGCCGCCATGCACCGGGCCGCTGGCGCTTCCGCTGCTGCCGCCGGCCGGCGATCCGCTCGATCCCGATCCGCAGCCGGCCATCAGGACCAGGGCGCCGATCGCCGTCAGCGCCTTGAGCGCATGAGTCCGATATGACATGAAAATTCCCTTTTTGTTCGTCATCGGCCGGGGGCACCGTCGGCCGCAGAGGTCAGAGCAAACCTTTGTTCCAGTCAATGTCGCCCTAAGATCGCATCTTGTAAATAGCGGGCGTCAGGGATACCGCACGCTTTTACAGTGTTGTAACATCTCGCGCCGTGCACTACCTCGTGCTGGGATGCGGTGCCATCGGCGGCAGCGTCGCCGCTGGCCTGGCGAGGGACGGCCACGACGTGCTGGTCAGCGACGCCGACCCGGCGGTCGTGCAGGCCGTCAACGAGCGCGGCCTGCGGATCACCGGGCCGGTCGAGGACTTCACCGCCAGCGTGCCCGCCGTGGCCCCCGCCGACCTGCCGGAGCGGCTGGACGGGCCGGTGCTGCTCGCCGTCAAGGCGCACCACACCGCGGCCGCGGCCGCCACGCTGGCAGGCAGGATGCACGGCGGCGGTCACGTCGTCTCGTTGCAGAACGGGCTGAACGCCGGACTGCTCGCCGAGGCGCTCGGCGCCGGGCGGGTGGTCGAGGCGTTCGTGAACTTCGGTGCCGACGTCGTCGAGCCGGGCGTCGTGCTGCGCGGAAACCGGGCCACGTTCGTCATCGGCGAGGTCGACGGCAGCGTTACCGACCGGGTGCTCACGCTGGCCGCGGACATCGCCGACGCACGGGCCACGAGCAACGTGCTCGGCTACCTATGGGCCAAGCAGGCCTACGGCGCCATGTTGTTCGCCACAGCCGTCAGTGACCTGCCGATATTCGAGGTACTCCAGGATGCTGCGTACCAGCCCATGCTGACCGAGCTGGCCCGGCAGGTGCTGGCGCAGGCACCGGTCACCCCGATGGCCTTCGACGGTTTTGATCCCGCCGACCTCACCGGCTCGCTGGGGCGGCTGGCGGACTTCAACCGCAGATCGGCGAAGACGCATTCTGGTGTCTACCGCGACCTGGCCGTGCGGCGCCGGCCGACTGAGGTCGGGGCGATACTCGGGCCGCTGCACGGGCCGCTGGTCCGCCGGGTCGCCGAGCTGGTCACGGCGATCGAGCGCGGGGCGCGGTCCTGTTCGCGAGCGAACCTGGACCTGCTGGCCTGCTACGAGCGGCTGGAGCGGCTCGGCCGCCCGGTCAACGCCGTCGTCTCCGTGATCGGGGCTCCGGACCGGGCGGCAGCTGGGCCACTGGCCGGCCAGCCGGTCGCGGTGAAGGACATCATCGCGGTGGCTGGCGTGCCCACCGGCTGTGGCAGCCCGGCGCACGATCCCGGGCCCGCCAGCGCCGACGCCGAGCTCGTGCGGCGGCTGCGGGCGGCAGCCGCCGAGGTGTTTGCCACCACCCAGTGCCTGGAGTACGCGGCCGGATTCGCGCACCCGGCGGTCGGTGACACGCGGAATCCCCTGGACCCGTCGCGCACTTCCGGCGGATCTTCCGGCGGCTCGGCGGCGGTCGTCGCGGCCGGCGTCTGCGAGCTGGCGATCGGGACGGACAGCGGTGGCTCGATCCGGATACCTGCGGCGTACTGCGGGGTGGTGGGGCTGAAGCCCACCGCCGGGCTCGTGCCGCTCGACGGTGTCTTCCCGCTGTCGCCGACCTGCGACACCGCGGGGACGCTGACCGCAACGGCGGCCGGCGCGGCGAGGCTGCTCAGCGTGCTGGCGGGCCAAAACGCGGCGGAGGCAGCTGCGCAGGACGGCCGCGCCCGCCGCGAGGCACCCGGGCCGGTGCCGCCAAGGGTGCGGGTACTCGCCGCCCAGCTGGCCGATCCGTCGGTCACCAGCGAGGTCCGTGCCGCGGTGGCCGGCGCGCTGGCCGTGCTCGCCTCTGCGGGGTGGGAGGTACGGGAGCTGTCCGCGCCCTGGCTCGACGAGCTGGCCAGCTGGGCGGAGCTGCTCGCCGTGATCGTGGCCAGGGAGGCTCACCTGGTGCACGCCGGCCGCGACACCCGCAGGTACGCCGGAGGGACCCGGGCGCTGCTGGAGTTCGGCGCGGCGATCAGCGACGAGCGGTACGCCTGGGCGCTTGGACGCCGGGCGGAGCTTACCGCCGCGATCGAGGCGAGCCTGGACGGCGCCGACGTCCTGGCCGGTCCCACCGTCGGCTACACCGCGCCCGAGCAAGATCCGCCGTTCGGTGTCGGAGACGACAGCGCCGAGGGCCGCTTCACCGGGCCTTACAACCTTTCGGGTCACCCTGCCGTGTCGCTTCCGGTGCCCTCGGCAGGCCTCCCGGCCGGCCTTCAGCTCGCGGGCCACCGCGGCGGCGACCAGGCACTGCTCGAGGTCGCGATAGCCGCGCAAGAGCTGGTGCCGGGCCACCTTCCGGCGCGGGCGCAACCGAACGGGAGCTGATTTCCATGCCACCAGAGGTCATCAGGCGCACGCTGGACCTGGCCGGCGTCGACGTAGGGGTCATCGAGATCACCGGCGGGGACGGACCACAGCTGACCGTGCTCTCCGGGGTGCACGGCTGCGAGTACGCGTCCATGGCGGGCGTCCGTACCTGGGCGCGCACGCTTGAGTCCAGGGAGCTGCGGGGCCGCGTGCGCGCCGTGCCGGTGCTGAACATGTCGGCGTTCCGAGCCCGCAGCCCGTTCGTGGTGCCCGAGGACGGCAAGAACCTCAACCGGTGCTTCCCGGGCAACCCGTCGGGCACGCTCGCCGACCGGCTCGCGCATGCGACGTTCACCGAGCTCATCCAGGGCGCCGACGCGGTCGTCGACGCGCACTGCGGCGACTTGGTCGAGGCGCTCGAGCCGTTCACGCTGTACGAGGCCGGGCCAGCGCAGGACAGGGCGCGGCAACTGGCGTTCGCGTACGGGCTCGGTTACGTCATTCGGCAGGAGCCTGGCCCGGACCGGGCCGTCGGCGGGACCACCAGCTCGGCGGCCGCGCAGATCGGCGTCCCGGCGATCACCGCCGAGGCTGGCGGCTGCGGCCTCGTCGAGCAGGCGGCCGTCGACCTGCACGTCCGCGGACTCGACCGGGTGCTCGCGCAGCTGGGGATGACCGACGAGGGCCCGGCGGTGCAGGACCGGGCAGAGCCAGAGGTCCTGACCAGGTTCCTCTGGCTGCGGTGCGCCGACGAGGGCTGGTGGGAGCCCGCCGTCACGGTCGGCGACAAGGTCGCCGAAGGGCAGCTGCTCGGCAGCGTGAACAGCATCGACGGGGCGCGCACGCAAGAGATCATCAGCGCCCCGGCCGCCGGGGTGATGATGTTCATGACCAGCTCCCCCGCGGTCGCGGCGGACGGTCTGCTGCTCGGCCTCGGCGCCCGGTAGCCCTAGCCGCCGGTCCGGTCGTCTCCCGCGGCCGACGTGCCGAGCGTGGCGGGAGCGCCGTACTGGCGCAGCACCTCGGGGACGGCGACCGTGCCGCGCTCGTCCTGGAAGTTCTCCATGATCGACAACAGTGCTCGCGCGGTCGCGCCGGTCCCGTTGAGGGTGTGCACGAAGTCCAGCTTGCCGTCGCGGCGGAACCTGACGTTCAGCCGCCTGGCCTGGTAGTCGGTGGTGTTGGAGCACGAGGTGATCTCGCGGTAACGCCGCTGCGCCGGGAACCACGCCTCGATGTCGTACTTCTTGGCGGCGGGAGCGCCCAGGTCGCCGACGGCGATGTTCATCACCCGGTACGGCAGGCCGAGCGCCTGGACGATCTCCTCCTCGTGCGCCAGCAGCTGGTCGTGGAAGCCGGCTGAGTCCTCGGGCCTGCAGTAGACGTACATCTCGACCTTGTCGAACTGGTGCACCCGGAACATGCCCTTGGTGTCCTTGCCGGCCGCCCCGGCCTCGCGCCGGAAGTTGGTGGTGAAGGCGACGTACTTGGCGGGCAGCTCCGCGTCCTCGAGCCGCTCGTCCATGTGGATACCGGCCAGCGCGACCTCGGACGTGCCGGTCAGGTACAGGTCGTCCTTTTCCAGGCGGTAGAGATTGGACTCCTCCGTGGGCAGGAAGCCGGTGCCGTACATCGCCCGCTCGCCGACCAGGATGGGCGGCAGCACGGGCATGAACCCCTTCCCCGCCAGGCGGTCGAGCACGAACCGGTAGAGCGCCATCTCCGCCAGCGCCACGTCTCCCATCCGGTAGGCGAACCGCGACCCGGACAGCCGGGCGCCCCGCGCCATGTCGATCCAGCCGGTCGCCGAGCCGAGGTCCAGGTGATCGCGCGGCTCGAAGCCGAACGCGGGCGGCTCACCCCAGGTGCGGACGACCTCCGCATCCTCCTCGTCCATGCCGTCGGCCGCCGAGGGATCGGGGAGGTTGGGGATCCGGGCCAGCAGCTCGTCTCGCTCACGGCCGGCCTGCGCCTGCTCCTCCGCCGCCGCGGTGAGCTCGGCGGCGAGCCTGCGCAGCTCGGCGAGCTCGTCTGGCCCCGGCTTGCCCCTGGAGGATCTCTTCTGCTCGGCCCGCAGGCCCTCGGCCCGTTCGGTGAACTCCCGCCAGCGGGCATCAGCCGCCAGCAGCGCGTCGAAGTCGCCCGCCGCGCCGCGGCGGGCCAGCGCGGCCCGGTAACGATCCGGATCCTGGCGGGCTGCTTTGAGGTCGATCACCGGGATGAGTCTAGCCGGGCAGGCAGCCGCCTTCATCCAGATTTCCCTGCGCGACCGGCGGCGACGGCGCTCCCGGCGACGACAGGGACGGCGCTCCCGGCGCCGTCGCGCGGCGGCGCAGGCCGGGCCGTGTCGCCAGCACCGAGCCGCCGAGGATCAGCGCGAACGCGCCCGCCATGGCCGGGGTGAACCGCTCGCCGAGCACCGAGACGCCCAGCGCGACCGCCACGGCCGGGTTCAGGTAGGTGATCACCGTCGCCCGCGCCGGGCCTACCTCGGCGATCAGCGCGAAGAAGAACAGGAAGGCGACGGCCGTGCACACCACGGCCAGGCCAGCGATCGCGCCGAGCACCTTGCCGGATGGCATCGCGCCGGGCCAGGTCAGCGCCGCGGCAGGGGCATAGACCACGGCCGCAAAACCCAGGCAGACCGCGGTCATCCCGATCGGCGGGGCCTCGCTGAGCTTCCTGCTGGCGATCAGCGGGCCGGTCGCGTAGCACACGGCCACCAGCAGGACCTCGCCGATCGACCGCGCGTCACCGCCTGCGGCGCCGGGGGAGGCCAGCAGCGCCACTCCCGCCAGGCCCGCCAGCAAGCCGGTCCAGCGGACCGCCGTCAGCCGCTCGGTGTCGCCGGAAATCCGGGCGAGCAGCGCGCCGATGATGGGCACCGACGCGATGAGCAGGCCGCTCATCGAGCTGGAGAGGCGGCGCTCCGCCTCCGATAGCAGGAACCACGGCGTGATGATCTCGACGAGCGCGAAGACGGCGAGCCAGCGCCGATGCGGCACCAGCGCCCTGAGCTGGCGCCGGCGCAGCGCGACGGGCAGCAACAGCGCGGCGCCAATGGCCACCCGGGCGAGCACAAGCACGGGGACGGGCACCCCAGCCACGGCGATCTTGATCAGCAGATAGGGGATGCCCCAGATCACGCTCATCGCGCTGAACAGCGCCCAGCCGCGGCGGCTCACCCATCTCCCCCTCCGTCGGCGTCCCTGCTCCTGCCAGGCTGCTGTCACCACGGTGAGCGCCAGCCGCAAGCATTATCCCGCGACCGTCCAGCGCGAGCATTGTCCGCCAGGTGCGTTCCCGGCCATCACGCGCTAGACCCCCGCGCAGACTCCGAGCAGGCTGACCTTCACGCAGACGCCACCGCCTGCCGGACCCGGAGCCGACGGCGAACGGGACAGTGCCCGGGCGGCGGAGGCCGACGGCCAGCCCGGCGGGCGACGGGCGGACGGGCCGGGCGCGGGCCAAGCCCACGAGCCAGCCGACGGCGGGCCCGGCGCACCCTGCAGGGACACCGCCGCTAAGCGCCGGCCAGGGCTGCCAGGCGTCGCACCGCTGGCCGGCCGGTTGCCCAGGTCGGCCAGCGCGAAGCGGTGCACCGCACCACCGCCCCCGGCGCCGCGGCCGAGACCCGGCTCGGCCGCCCGCGACGGGATGAAAGGGAACGAGACTGACGCGAGGAGGAAATAGGCGATGGTCGCGGCCAGCACCACGATCATCGGCGGGATGAGGATCGCCGGATGCATGCGTATCGCGGCGAACCCGTTCCTGACAGTGGTCGCGACCCGGTCCGCCGCTATCGCGCGCGCCAGGCCAAGTGCGGGCAACTGCGGACCGTGGCCGACCCTGGCAGCGCTCCTCGCCCTGCGGATGGCTGCCTTCCGCTGTGCGGTAGTGAGTCCGGGCAGCAAGAAGAGGAACGTGTGGTTACCCCGGACCTCGGCGCTGAGGTGCAGTCCGCCCGGTAGGTCTGAGTATCGAATCTTGATCACGGCACGGGACCTCGCGAGCATGCCAGAGGAGGGCGCGTCTCGTTAGCTGGAGAACAGGCGGTAGCGAAATTATCACGCTCGATCACCAATGTGCGGCGAAATGCAAAAGTCCGTTTGCACAAGGGCTTTCGCATCTCGCCTAGTGCAAGGGGCAAGGCCGGCGGTCCGGATACGTGCAAGGGGCGAGGCCGGCGGTCCGGATACGCTCGCAAGAGGCCAGGGACCGAACGGCCGACGGGAGGTCGGTGGTGCTCACCGGGGCGGGGAGGCATGCAGGACTGGCGTCCTTGCCTGGCACCAGGCACGCTGCCGCTTTCGGCGGACTGCCCACTGGCCTGGCCCTGCTCACGGCGCTAGCGGGCGGGGCGGCCCTCGCGGCGGCGTTCCCGCCGGTCGGCGCCTGGCCGCTGGCCGCGGCCGGCCCCGCGTTGCTGGTCGTCGCGCTCCGGGGCAGGAGCCTGCGCGGATCGCTGGCCGCCGGTCTCGTTTTCGGCCTCGCATTCTTCCTTCCGCTGCTGTCCTGGCTGGAGAACGTCGCCTGGTATGTCTGGGTCGCGCTAGCCGTCCTGGAAGCGGTGATGTTCGCGGTGCTCACGGTCGGCCAGCGGCTACTGCTGAACCTGCGGGCCTGGCCACTGGCCGCCGCGGGGTGGTGGGTCGCGGCCGAGGCCGTTCGCGACCGGTGGCCATGGGGAGGCTTCCCGTGGGGCAGGCTCGCGATGAGCCAGGCCAGCGCGCCGACCGCGCGCTGGGTGGCGGTCGGCGGCGCCCCGCTGCTGACCTTCCTCGTGGCCCTGGCCGGGACGACGCTGGCCTGGCTGGCCCTGCCGTCATCGCGCGTCCGCCCGTCATCGCGCCGCGAGGTGCCCAGGCGCCCGTCATCGCGCCGCGAGGTGCCCAAGCGACCGTCATCGCGCCGCGAGGTGCTCCAGCACGGGCTGCGCAGCCGCCTGGTACCGGCCCTTGCCTTCGCCGCGGCAGCCGGGGTCGCCGTCTGCGGTCGGCTGCTCCCGGTCGACCAGCCGACTGCCGGGGCGCCCACCGCGACCGTCGCGGCCGTGCAGGGCGACGTCCCGCACGCCGGGACGCTGACCGGCGTGCTGCGGGCCACGACGGTGACGGCCAACCACGCGGCGGCGACCGAGCAGCTGGCGGCGCAGGTGAAGGACGGCTCAAGGCCGGCACCCGACGTGGTGGTCTGGCCGGAGAACTCGACCGACCTTGATCCGAGCGACTATCCGTCGGTCTACGCCGTGATCGCGGCGGCCGTCGACGCCATCGACCGCCCGGTCCTGGTCGGAGCGGTGCTTGACGACCCGGTGCGCAACGCCGGGCAGCTCTGGCTGCCGGGCCGCGGGCCGGTCCAGACCTATGTCAAGCGCCAGCTCGTGCCGTTCGGAGAGGTCATCCCGTTCCGCGGGCTGCTGGACAAGTTCACCTCGCTGCCTTCGCTGCAGCCGGTGAACTTCACGGCCGGGCACCGGGCGGTGGTCTTCCCCATCGGAAAGATCAGGCTCGGCGACGTGATCTGCTACGAGGTGGGCTTCGACAACCTGGTCAGGTCGGAGGTCGCCGCTGGGGCGAACCTGCTGGTGGTGCAGACCAATGACGCTGACTTCGAGATAGACGGCCAGACCGGGGAGACCCTGCAGCAACTCGCCATCGCGCGCATCCGCGCGATGGAGCATGACCGCAGCGTGGTGGTCGCGTCCACCACGGGGGTAAGCGCGATCATCGCGCCGGACGGTTCCCTGATCGCTCGCAGCGGCATCTGGCGGCGGGCGCTGCTGGATGCGCGAGTCCCGCTGCAGAGCAATCTGACCCTCGCCGACCGGGTCGGCGACTGGCCGGAGTACGTCATCACCTTCCTCGCCGCGGCCGCGCTGGCGTGGGCGATCGCGGCTGCGGCCAGCCGAAGAGCGCGGTCGGGACGCGACAGCGCGCCAGCCGGCGGCTGAGGCGCGCGGCCATCGCGGCTGGCGGCGGCGGCGCGCCATTGGGCGGCTGAGGCGCGCGGCCATCGCAGCTGGCGGCGCAAGCGCGCGGTACTCGCGCTACTCCCGCGGACGCATGCGCTACTCTCGCGGACGCACAATGGTGCCATGGCAGGTTGGCTGGGTTTGCCGCGGCCGGCCAGGTACGCGGCCGCATTGCTGGCCGGTGCGCTGCCTGTACTAGCGTTCCCGGCGCCGAATCTTGAGTTCGTCGCGTGGTTCGGGCTCGTGCCGGGGCTACTGCTGATGCGGGCCTCGGCGACGGCCAGGCAGGCCGCTTCGGCTGGCTGGTGGTTCGGGGCCGGGTATCTGCTGGCCGCGCTCTACTGGCTGATCCCGGACCTGGGCCCGGCGCTGCTGCTGGTAGTGGCCGTGCTCGGCGCGCTCTGGGCCGGCGTCGGGGTGGCGTGCTGGGCGCTGCTGCGCTCGCCCGTCACCGCCGGCCGCGCGCTCGCGGCGTTGCTGGTCGTGCCGAGCTGCTGGCTGGTCGGCGAGTGGATCAGGTCCTGGCAGGGCTTTGGCGGTCCGTGGGCGGTGTTCGGCGCCAGTCAGTGGCAGCACCCCGCCGTGCTGGCGCTCGCCGCCGTCGGCGGGGTCTGGCTGATCAGCTTCGCGCTGGTGGCGGCCAATACCGGAGTCGTGATCTTGATCGTGGCCCGGCGGATGTCGATGCGCCTGATCGGCGCGGCCGGCGCGGCGATCGTGGTCGCGGCGGGTCCTGTCGCCTTCGCTTCGACCCCCGCCTCGCCGGTGAGCCGGCCCGTCACGATTGCGATAGTCCAGCCCGGCGTGGTGCACAACCCCAGGCTCCGGGTGGACGCCAGCCAGCGGCTGTCGGCGGGCCTGCGCCGCGACCACGCCGACCTGATCGTCTGGGGCGAGAGCAGCGTGGGCTACGACCTGGACACGCACGCCTCGCTGCTGCGCCAGCTAGCGAGACTGTCGGCGGCGGACGGGGCGCAGCTGCTGGTGAACCAGGACTCGATAGCGCCCGACGGCGCGAAGTCAAAGGTCGCCGTGCTGATCGGCAGCAACGGCATCGACGGCAGGTACGTCAAGACCCGCCTGGTGCCGTTCGGCGAGTACATCCCGTTCCGGCAGCAAATCGGCTGGCTGGCCAAGATCAGCAAGGCGGCGCCGCAGAACGTCATTCCCGGGACCGGTGCCCACGTCATGCGGGTCACGCTGCCGAGCGGCAGGCCGCTCACGATCGGAGTGCTGATCTGCTTCGAGTCCGCGTTCCCCGACATGTCCCGGGTGGACGCCGACCACGGCGCCCAGATGATCATCTATCAGACCTCGGACTCCACCTGGCAGGCCGGCTGGGAGGAGTGGGTCCTGGCGCAGCACGCCTCGCTCGGCGCGCTGCGCGCGGCCGAGACCGGGCGGCCGGTCGTGCAGGCCGCGCTGACCGGTGACTCGGCCGCGTTCGACGCACGGGGCCGGCTGCTGGCGTGGGTCGGATCCACCGAGCGCGGCGTCACCGTGCTGCGGCTGGGGCTGCCTCCGGCCTCGGCGCGCACCCCGTACGACCGGCTTGGCGACTACGTTCCGTGGACGGCTACCGGCATCGCCGCGGTTGCCGCCGTGTTCGCCCTGATCCGGACGGGCCGGCTACGAGGTGCGGGGATTCGTGCGCATCGCCCGGCGCGGATACCGTTGGACCGCAACCACCGGCGTGGCTCGTCCGTCACGGTAACGAGCGATTCCGCCGGGACAGCATCCGTAGCGCAGTCGCCCGTGGCCGCGGACGAGACGGATTACCCGCCGCGATCAGATCCGTGATCGGAGCCGGTCGCCCGGCAGGCCAGGCGTCGGCAGGAGGAGGCCGGAGTGCGCAGCAGCAGCCGAGCAGGCCGGCTACCTGACGGAGTTGCCGCCGCGGTATTGGGCGGCGCCTTGTGCCTGCTCGTCGCCGGATGCCAGGGCCGCTCCGCGGCCCCGGCCGGGGGCGCAGGCAGCTCGCCGCCGGTTGCGGGCATGCGGCTGTCCATCACTCCGGCGAGCGGCACCATCGACGTCAATCCCGGCAAGGGCATCGCGGTCACCGCAGCAGGCGGCAAGATCGTCGAGGTGACCGTCCGGCTTGCGGGCGGCCAGTACAGCGGCGCAGCGAGCAACGTGACCGGCGTGCTGAACGCCGCCCGGACGCACTGGCACAGCACCTGGGCATTGGCGACGTCGGCGCAGTTCACAGTTGCGGCGAAGGCGATCAGCGAATCTGGCCAGGCAGTGACGCAGTCAAGCTCGTTTCGCACGCTCAGGCCGGCCCGGACGTTCCAGACACTGATATTCGAGGGTTACCACAAGACCTACGGCGTCGGTATGCCGATCATGCTTACCTTCAGCCAGCCGATTACCGACAAGGCCGCGGTCGAGAGGTCGCTCCAGCTGACGACCTCCAAGCCCGTCGTCGGCGCCTGGTACTGGGATGGCGACGAGACCTTGGACTTCCGGCCGCGCGGCTACTGGCCCGCGCACACCAAGGTCGGATTCACCGGGCATCTGGACGGCGTCGAGGGCGCGCCGGGCGTGTACGGCACGCATACCCTGACCCAGTCGTTCACCATCGGCAGCTCGCTGATCGTGGTGGCCAGCACCGCCACGCACCACATGCGGGTCTACCGGAACGGCAAGCTGTTCAGCCATTGGCCGATCAGCACCGGCAGGCCGGGCGACGACACGCCGAACGGCACGTACCTGACCATCGACAAGGGCAATCCGGTGCTGATGAAGGGCCCTGGCTACAGCCTGCTGGTGCCGTGGTCCGTCCGGTTCACCTGGACCGGCGACTACCTGCACGACGCGTACTGGTCGGTCGGCGAGCAGGGCTACGCCAACGTGAGCCACGGCTGTGTCAACATGCCGCCGGCCGACGCGGAGACCTATTACACGATGGAACGGCCGGGCGATCCGGTGACCATCACCGGCAGCCCGAAGGCGGGCGAGTGGGACAACGGCTGGACGCAATGGTTCCTGTCCTGGGCCAAGTACCTGAAGGGCAGCGCGCTGCACGAGGCCGTGCGGGCCGGGCCGGGCGGCAGCACGTTCGTCAGCCCGTCCTCGCTGCCCGCCGCCACCGTGACCGCGCCGCTCGGCGCGCCGCCAGCAGGGAACTGGGCACCTTCTTGACCTCCGGCAGGCGGAGCGCCGGCGGAGCTCCGGCCGGCGGTCAGCCGACGGCGGCGGCGAGCTCGGCGGCGGCCGCGCGGCCCAGCGCCACGGCGTCGGCGGCCACGGTGATGATCCTGCAGCCGCTGTCCCGGTACAGCCGCGCCGTGGCGCCGTCGGCGGCATGCACGCCCACCGGCTTGCCTGCCGCGGCGCAGGCGGCCCAGATGCGCTCAAGTTCCCGGCGCAGCACCGGGTCGTGCGGATCGAGCGAGCAGCCGAGCGAGAGCGACAGGTCCCTCGGGCCGACATAGATACCGTCGACTCCGGCAATGGCCAAGGTGGCGTCGATGTCGGCGACGGCGTTTCTCGACTCCACCATGACGATGCACAGCGGCGTGCCGCTCCCGGCCAGCACCCCGCCTGCCGACCGGTAGCCATCCGGCGGGTAACGGCAGGCCCCGGCGACGGCCGCGGCCTGCTCGGCGGACTCGACGTTCGGCACGATCACGCCCTGGCAGCCAAGGTCAAGCGCGCGCCCGATGTCGGCCGGATGGGCGTGCCGGACCCTGGCCAGGGGGGTCACCCCCGAAAGGCCGAGGGCGGCGGTCATCCCCGGCAGGTCATGCTCGGTCGCGCCGCCGTGCTGGAGGTCGATGACCACGTAGTCCAGGCCGCGGACGGCCAGGGCGCGGGCACTGACGGCTCCGGGGAGCACCGCCCAGGCGCCGAACACCACATCGCCGCGCCGGACGCGGTCGCCGAGCAGATCGTGATCCATTGGGCCAAGCCAAGCACACCCGGTGCCGCCTCGTCGCGGCGAGCGGCCGGTGACGACGGCCCGGTGACGACGGCCCGGTGACGACGGCCTCGGAGCGTACGTACGTCTCAGTCTGGCAAAATCTCACCCTTCTGCATGACAGCCTTCACCACCGTCCTAAACTCAGCGTTATCTCATTGGACCGTTCTGTCACGACGGGAGTGCCATGGTTCGTTGCCGTCAGTTCGCCCTGCCGCTTTTCAGCCTTGCCGGGGCCGTGCTCGCGGTCAGCGTGGCGGGATACGTAGCCCCGGCCGTGGCCGCCCCGGCCGGACCGGTATCTGCGACTCCCGCCAGCGGCACCCCTCAGCTCGCGCCTGATCCCGGTGGCACGACGGAGCAGGTCAGGCAGCTCGTGCAGTGCGGCAGCACGATGTACGCCGTGGGCAAGTTCAGCAGGATCAGCTGGGGCGGCAGGACCTACGACCGGCGCAACGCGTTCAGCTTCCAGGCGACCGCGCCCTATGCGGTCTCGGACTGGGAACCGGGCGTCAACGGCAAGGTCAATTCCATTGCCTTCCGCAGCGACACTTGCTCACGGGCCTACCTGGGCGGGTCGTTCAGTCGTGTGCACGGAAGGTCGGCCAGGAACATCGTCGAGGTCAACACCTCGACGGGCGCGGTGCGCACCAAGTTCGCCCGCGACGCCAACAAGACGGTCGAAACGCTGGTCGTGCACGATCGGCACCTGCTCGCTGGCGGTCGCTTCACCTCCATCAACGGCTCCGGGCGCAACTACTACGCGAGCCTGAACACGACGACCGGGCGCGACGACCGCTACCTGAGGCTGAGCGTCTCCGGCCACTACGAGTTCCGTGGCGTGGACGAGAACGAGACCCGCGTCTACAACCAGCAGCTCAGCCCGGCCGGCCGCCGCCTGCTGGTGGAAGGCGACTTCACCTCGGTACGAGGCAAGCACAGGCAGCAGATCTTCATGCTCACCCTGCGCAGCAATAGTCAGGCCAGGGTGACGAGGTGGCGCTCGACCCAGTTCAACGGGTCGTGCGACGGCATCGAGCCGTTCTACGTCCGCGCCGCTGCCTGGTCGCCGGACAGCTACACGATCTACGTCGCCAGCACCGGCTACCGGCCCTACTACCTCTCGAACAGCCAGAAAAGGTCCGGCCTGTGCGACGCGGCGGCGGCTTTCCCCTCGTCGGAGCGGGCGGTGCGGGACAGGTGGATAAACTACACCGGCTGTGACTCCCTGTACTCCACGGCAGCGGACACCAGCACCGCCTACTTCGGCGGCCACGAGCGGTGGGCAGACAACAGGCACGGCTGCAACGTGGCCGGGCCGAACGCCGTCTCCGCCCCCGGGATGGTCGGCCTGGCGCCGTCGGACGGGGCGGTCATCTTCAACCCCACCAGGTCACGTGGGCTCGGCGCCGACGACATGCTGGTCACCAGCGAGGGCCTGTGGGTCGCCAGTGACAACTACACGGAGAGCGACGGCTCTGTCGCCGACAAGTGCGGCGGCGTGTCCGGCCATGCCGGGATCTGCTTCCTGCCGTACGGATAACTCCCGCTGGCTCGCTGCCCCGCACGGCGGCTGCCCGCACCGGCGCACCGGACGGCGGGCGGTATGGTGCGCATGTGAAAAGCAGCACGTCAGCGCTGGCACCGGCCGCCCGGGCCGCGTACCACCACGAGATGGATGCGAGCCAGCGGTCAGCCCTGCTCAGCTGGCTCGCCTTCACGGCCACGTTCGCGGCGGTACGCGGCATCACCTACAGCATCCGGGCCGGCAAGGGACCGTTCCGCAACCTCAGCATCGGAACAGAGCACCTGCACCACTACATGTGGGGCATCGGCATGGTCGCCGGGGTCGGTGCCGTCGCCGTCCGCGGTAGCGAGCGGCAGCGCAGGCACCCCGCCGTAGCCGTCAGCTACGGCTCTGGCCTTGCCCTGATCGTCGACGAGTTCGCCCTGCTGCTCGATCTCAAGGACGTCTACTGGGCCAGGCAGGGCCGGATCTCCATCGACCTCGGGATCGGCGGCAGCGCCCTCGCCGGGTCCTACTTCGCTGCCCTCCCGGTACTGCGCGCCCTGCGCGCCGACCGGGCTCGCCGGGAATCCGGCAACCAGCCGCATGACAGCGAGCCGGTGACCTGAGCACCCTCGCGGGTCGAACACCTGGACGCTGACGGCCTTGTCTGCACGTAGCGCGGCTACCGTAGCCGCGCCGCCAGCGGACGCAGCGATCAGGCGGAACCGTCCTGCGGGCCGGCGCGTCAAAAAGTGCATGTATCGAAAAGGCACCGGCTTCCTGGCCGGGACCGCGGCCCTGATCGCGCTGGCCGGCTGCGGTGCCTCCGGCCTGCCGCAGCGGCCCTCTGCCAGCCCGTCGTCCGCGGACCGGCCGTCGGCTTCTGCGGGCGCCTCGTCCGGCAGCTTCGCCACGGCAGCGCGGTCCGTGCGTCCGGCGACCGTCGCCCAGCTGACGTCCGGCCGCTGGTCCGCGCTGCCCCGCGCACCGATCGCGCCGCGAGATGACGCCTCGGTCGTATGGACCGGCCGCGAGCTGCTGGTCTGGGGCGGGCAGTCGGGATCAGACGGCAGCAAACTGCACGCGGACGGGGCTGCGTACAACCCCAGGACCGGTCGCTGGCGCACCCTCCCCGCCGCCCCGCTCTCGCCCCGCACCGGCCAGGCAGCGGCCTGGACCGGCACCGAGATGATCATCTGGGGCGGCTACGACAGGGTGACCGCCAGCAGCCTGCAGGTGACCGCCAGCGGCGCCGCCTATGACCCGGTCACCAACAGGTGGAAACTGCTGCCGAGAGCCCCGCTGTCGCCGCGGGCGCAAGCGATCGCAGTCTGGACCGGCAGCGCCCTCCTGCTGCTCGGCGGCCAGCCCGCCGTGCTGACGGACACGGTGCGGGGCTACCGCGACGGCGCCAGCTTCAGCCCCGCGCTCAACCGATGGCAGCACATCGCCCCGCCGGTACCGCCGGATGGCCACCCGCTCACCTGGAACACCGCAGTGATGGCAGGCCGCCAGCTGCTTGCCTGGTCGGAATGGGAGACTTCAGCGCGAACTGGGCCGAGCTCCGGGTCCAGCGCCGGCGGAGTCGACATGTTCACGTACGACCCGGGCACCGGGCGCTGGCGGCTGGTACCTGCCGCCTCCGGGATGCTGCCGGACGCCGAGGTGGTGCTGCCGGCCGGCCGGCTCGTCGTGGTCCGCGGCATCACCTACAACTGCGGACTCTGCCCTGGCCCGTTCGTCCCGGAGGCCACCGACCTGTACGACCCGGCCCGCAACACCTGGGCCAGACTCCCGGCAGATCCGCTCGGGGGCGACGACCTGGTGTCCGCCTGGACCGGAGCCGCGCTCATCTCCCTCGATGCCGGTGGGGAATACGGCAACGTCCGCCCTGGTGACGCTAGCGCCTACGACGTCGCCACCCGGCGATGGAGCCGGCTCCCGGCAGCGCCGTTCGGGTGTGACACTCAGCAGTCGGCCGCCTGGACCGGACGGGAGTTGCTGCTTTACTGCCCGCGTCCGCCGACAGGCCGCGGCGCCGGCCACGACGGACTCGCGTTCACCGCGAGCCGCCGGAGCGCGTCCGCCGGCGATGGCAGGCGGTGAGCTCGCCGGGCACCGCGCCTCGGGCCGCCCTCGATCGCTCCCGGCACCGCGGCGTGACCGGGATCGTCCAGCTCTACGAGGGACCGACCCCGACGACCGACGGCTTGCTCGGCGGCAGGCACCGGCCGTGCTTCGTCAGCAGCTCGATGCCGAATCCGTTTCCCTCAGCAGCGTCGATCCCGACCTCGGCCGCCCTGGGGACGGCCGCCGGATCGAGGGACAGCAGCGGCCCGCCGCTGCTTGCCGCCGGTCGCAGCAGGAAGACATGCCGGTAAACCGACTGGAGCCTGGAGCCAGCCGGGATGACGCAGCCAGGCATCGGCTCGCCGCTGCGGTGAAACCGCACGATGGCGGGCACGCCATGCGCGCGAAGCGCGCGCTGCAGGCCGAGCGGGTCTCGCAGGTCGTGGATGGAGACCACAACGGTTCCGTTGGGCTCAGTGACGACGGTCCATGCGGTCAGCGTGACCGGAGCGGCGGCCCGGCCACCAGGGACGACTGCGAGGAGGACGAAAACCAGTCCCGCGGTAACGGCCGCCGCGGCGGCAGCCACGGTCTGCAGCCGACGGCGGCGGCCGCGCCTGAGCGCATGGCCGCGAGCCAGCACAGCCTCAACCGGCGTGGCCATGAGAACCCTGGCAAACGGCTCCCGCACTGCGGTAGTCAGGTCGTTGTCGTTCATCATTGCCTCTCTGCCCGCGGGTGCGGCCCTGCCCGCGATTGCGACTCCGCACAGGAGTGCCGCTCAGCCTGCGATCGCGGCTCAGCCTGCGATCGCGGCTCAGCCTGCGATCGCGGCTCAGCCTGCGTTTGCGGCGGAAACTGGGTACGCAGCGTGGCAACGGCACGCGCCAGATGCGCGGTGACGGTCCCTGGCGCGATGCCAAGCGCCTTCGCCGTCCTGGCGGTGTCCAGATCAAGGAAGATCCGCAGCGCGATGACCTGGCGCTGCCGCTCAGGCAAAGCTGTCAGGGCTGCCATCATCTCCGGGTCGACCGGGCCGAGATCGGCCTGGCCGGCCGCGCTCAGCGCGCCCCGGTCGCCGAGTGCTGCCGCGCGCCTGCTGCGGCGCCAGGACGACACCCGCAGATTCAGCGCAGTGCGCACCACCCAGGCCCGCGGCGCCGGGTGCCGGCCGACCTTCCGCCAGGACGCCCAGGCCCGGGCGAATGCCTCGGCAACGAAATCCTCTGACGCCTCCCTGTCACCGGTGCTGGCCAAGACCGCGCGGAGGCAGTCATCCCGGGCGGACGCATAGAACTCGGCGAAGTCGGCATCAATTCGTTTCGTGCCCACACCCTAACAACGTGCCAGCACCCCGATCCGCTTACCGCCGGTCGCAGCGGACGCGGTCGCGTCTGGGTCATGCCTGCCTCCTTGGTCCGGACCGACGGGACGATTTAACCATTCCGCAGGACGCGGACCGCGGTGGCAAGATTGCCCAATGGACGGGCTGGCCATTCCACCGGGCTCGTCGATGGAGGTCTTTACCGCCGAGGAGCGGCCCGATCTGTGGCAGCAGGCAAGGCCGCTCTTTGGCGGCGTCTGGCCCGAGTACAACCTGCACGGCAACCACAGCGGCACGTACTTCGGGCAACTGTTTCCCCAGTATGCGCGGTTCCAGGTGCTCGTCTACGACGTCGCCCTCGATCGCGTCGTGGCGCGCGGCCGGGCCATTCCGTTCCGGTGGGACGGGTCGCTTGACGACTTGCCGGCCGGGATCGACGCCGTCGGCCTGCGCGCGGTCTCCGAGCACACGGCACCGACCGCGGTGTCCGCGCTTGCCGCCGAAGTCGAGCAGGACCGGCAAGGGCAGGGCCTCAGCCGGCTGATCCTCCAGGCAATGGCCCTCGTGACGCGCAACGCGGGCCTCGGCCCGCTCGTCGCTCCGGTCCGGCCGAGCAGGAAAGACCGGTACCCGCTCATTCCGATCGACGCGTACTCCCGTTGGCGTCGCAGCGACGGCCTGCCGTTCGATCCTTGGCTGCGCGTGCACGCCCGTCTGGGGGCGACGATCCTGCGTTCTGAGCCCCGTTCGATGGAGATCGCGGCACCCGTGGCTGACTGGGAGCAGTGGCTTGGCATGGAACTACCGCAACCCGGCGAGTACGTTTTCCCCGGCGGGCTGGCGCCGCTGGTTGTAGCAGATGGCACCGGCCGGTACTGGGAACCCAACGTATGGATGCGCCACCCGTCGCCTCAGCCACGGTTGGCGGCCAGCAGGCGATCGTCGGCCCCGTAGTCGAGCAGCGGCTCAAATAGGCCGCATCGAACCCGCGCCTAGGCGGGGCCAACGGCGGCACGCCTATCCTGGCAGCTCTACCTGACCACCGGCGGCAGGTCCGCCACCTGCTGCTTGCTGATGCTGAGCTGGACACCGTCCTGCGCCCCGGTGACGGCGCCGATCGGGATGGCCACTTCCTTGCTGCCCCACAGGTGCCCCTCCTGGAGCAGCACGTGGGTCACTTGGTGGTTGCCGGGATCGACGACAAGCCCCTCCACTCGCCCGATCTGGCCGTCGGTGGCATGGACGGGCTCGCCGCGGCGCACCTCCACCTCGCCCCGCGGGACGGAGTCGTAGGTGACCTTGCGCATGGTGTGCCCCCTGCCAGGGCCGGCGCTGCTACTGACGCCGGTACCGTCACCGAGGTCCCTGTTCAGCTCGTAGAAGGGCGCCTGCAAACTCAACCACAAGGGCCACTGCACCCCCAGCCCCTGTTCCGAGCCGTAGCCCGGGTCGCCCGGGTACGCGCTGCCCGGCCGGAAATCGGTCTCCTCGGCGGGATCGAGCTTCTCGAACTCCGCCCTGGTGCAGCGGAGCCGGATGTCGCCCGCCCCGACGTCGACAAGATCAAGGGGAACGAGCCTGCCGTGCCCCTTCCGGTGCCTCGGCTCGATCACCAGATGGGTAACCTCGCGGGCGACCGGGTCAACGACCACGCCCCTCACCTCGCCGCAGACCCCATCGCTGCATCTGGCTTCGGCCCCCATCGTGAACGGTATCTCTGCCATGACCACACTCCTCCCTTCCTGTGGACTTTAGCGCTGCCCGATGCTGCGGACCGGCGTGGTGAGCTGGCGATGCAGGACGGCTAGGAATCGTCGCCAGGCCTGCGAACCGCGGGGTCTGGCCATCGTGGGACCGTCATACAACTCGGCGAGGACTGGCTCGGCGAATTGGCGGTCCACCAGCAGGCCAGCCTGCCAGACACGCCGGCCAGCTTGCCAGCGTCGGGCGCCGGCCGCGTGGCCGGCTAACCCGGGGGCGGCTCCTGGCCCGGCCGAGGCAGGTCGCTGACCAGGCGAACGTGAGTTCTAACGCAATCGCTCTTCACATCGCGGTCGTACGTATGTTCTAATTATGAGCATGAAGCAAGTCGCCTGTCCAACCCGGTCACGGCCAGGTGTTCTCCTGCCGGTGCATCCGTCCGGGTCACCTAGTGTCTGCTGCCGCTCCGGCCGGCCCGAGCCACGACCTCCGCCAGCCATTCTGGCAGCCGCCGCATCCGCGACGCCAGCAGGGTGCTGCCCAGCGCTGGCTACCCAACACCTGTCTCGCAGGCAGGCCTAATACCGATCTTGCAGAAGCTCGACACGCCTGGCACAGGCTGCACGATGGAGGTGAAAATGAGAACGCGCTTTGAATTTGAAGACGACATCCGCCTCAGGAGCCAGCGCCTCGCTGACCTGAAGGACAAGACTGCGGAACTCGAGCGCGAGCTCTTTGACGCCCGCGTGTCACTTGAGCGTGAGCTTGCGCAGCCTGCCGACGGCTGGACGGAGGCACCTGGCCCGATCCAGCAAACTCACCGCCGCGCTGCACTCGCTGCAGAGGGCGTGGGTCCCGGACACCCTGCTGACAGAATGTCAGCCGGCTATGCGGCAGCTGAGCCTGCATACGGTTATCGCGGCCCGGATTATGATGGTCAGCTGCGCTCGCCTGAGGGGCGCACCGAGGTGCTCGTCAACCATGGCCGAAGCAGCGCCTACTACCCGCGCTTCTCGCGCGGACTGAAAGCGGCGATAGGAACGGCTGTTGTCGCGGCGCTCGTCACCATCCTGGTGATGAGGCTGCCCGGCGCAGGAGCCTCGTGGCCGTCCAGCGTTGCAAAGGTGCAGCGTGAAGCTGCCAGGGCTTGCCAGAATCCGGACGTCAAATCTGAGCCTGGTCAGGTCGATTTTGCCTGCGCAAGGGGCACGCGGCAGATTCTCTGGGTATTCGCCCTGATGACCAGCTCCGACAACCCGGACTTCGCCGACAGGATGACTGGCCGACTGGGTCTTGAGCCGATCACTCCAGCGCAAGGCGGCGCCGTGGCTTGGTCCTTGAACCTCCACCAGCCCTACAATCCCTCTAATCCGATCGACAGCCTCGAGGTAGCTGCGCGCGCCATCAACAACATCGTCGGCGGGGCAACCCTGACCGGTAAGCACGGCAACCCGGTCGTCCAACCCGGGCTTGAAAGCAACTCCGCAAACTGCTTGCGCTATACCGGATCAGCGGCGGTCACCTCGCGAGCGGGCTTTCCGAGCGTCTGCGCTCGGCCCGTGAATGGTCGGACTGGGCAGGCTGCCCTGGTGGCTGATGTCTACCAAAAGTGGATTGTTGGTGCTCCGGACGAGGCCGCCCGGGAGGCTGCCGTGCTCTTTGAGAACGCGAACAATCCCGGTGACCCGCGAGTCCAGGCGATCCTTAAGCATCTGTCACAGGCAAAACTGGAAGCGTAGCTCAAACGCTTCTCTGCAATCTGCTCATGTCCCACAGTCCGCAGCGTAGCGAGGAAGCGAGGTGAGCTATGCGTTCCACTGGCAAACCCCGGTGGCAGCACGTGACTGCGCTTGTAAGCCTCAGCGCTGGCGGAACGATAACGGGGTTCTCCTTCGTCCCTAGAGCGGCCGCTGACCTGGCGTCGCCAACTGGCTTGCCGATTCGTGTATTGGCCCTTGAGCATGCAGCCCGGCCGGCACCTGCAGGCGATTCGCTGCTGCGCTCAGCTATCGTCAACGTTGCCCATTACTACCTCCGGATGGCCGAGCACAGGACTTCGGCCGAGATGGAGGAGATCATCTGGCGACATGCCAGCGCAGATGGTGTCAACCACGGCGCGTCGTGCGCAGCCTTCGCGAGCCTGACGCTGGAGCTGGCCGCACAGGTAGTTGGCCAGCAAAGCTGGGAGACCGGAGGTACCTCCTACCCGTGGCCGCTGCATGAGTGGGCCGATGTCCGCGTTGATCCGAATCCAGCGTCTCCCGGCATAATCTCGATCCTCCAAGACGCAGAGGCACATCACCGCTGGCACCCGTTGGGCGACGGCTACATGCCACTGCCCGGCGACTGGGTGCTGTTTAATGGCCACATCGAGGTGGTCACGAAATACCTCGGCGGAGTTTTGCACACCATCGGCGGCGATTCCCTGCCGAATTTCTCTGTCAACGCCCACGAATATCGTAATCCGCTGAGCGCCCAGGGAGTCGTCGGGTTCGTCAACAACGGGGAACTTCCGGGTAGCGCGAACAGGGCGTTGCGTAGCGACGAGCGCGGGCCAGGCGGTCACCGGGCACGAGGTCAAGCGACCTCGGGCCTAGCCGCCATACCGGGCGTGCAGGCCGCCGACTCTGCACAGCGCGCACCGGCCCGCACGCGGGCTGGCGGGCCGGCCACCTCGCCCCGGGCGGCAGCGCCAGGCGGAGCAGCCATACCCGGACTGTCAGTAACGGCCGACGAGGTATCCGTCGGTTCCGCGTCACTCGGTTCCGCGTCACCGTCGCTAACCCGGTACCGCAGGCACGAGCCATCACCGCCGATGGCGACCGTGCACGACGCCAACGCTCAGCAAGCGTTCATCGGCGAGGTCGCACCGGCAGCGGTAGCTACGCAACGCAGGTACGGCGTCCCCGCATCGGTGACGATCGCCCAGGCCATCGATGAATCCGGCTGGGGCCGAAGCAACCTTGCCACCAGAGATCACAATCTGTTCGGAATCAAAGGCACTGGCCCGGCCGGAAGCGTTCCGCTGCCGACGCAGGAATACGAGAATGGCCAGCTGGTGACACAGTCTGCTTCGTTTCGCGTGTACCGCGATATCACCGAGAGCATCGACGATCATGGCAGGCTTCTGGCAACCAGTGGGTACTACCAGCAGGCCATGGCCAAACATGAGGATCCGGATGCGTTTGCGACGGCACTCACGGGTGTCTATGCAACGGATCCGAAATACGGCGCAAAACTCATCAAGCTTATGCGGCAGTACCACCTGTATCGCTACGACGTTGTTGCGACGACCGCCTCCCCCGACGCTGCAGCACCGGGTGGAGCGTCCATCCCTGGCCTGTCCACGCCGACTCCCGCTCCGACCCTCAGTACGTCGCCACCTGCACCTTCACCCGGGCCAACGCCGCGACCACGCAGGCAGTCCAATCCTGATCGGCCTCCGTCGGATCGGCCTCCGTCGGATCGGCCTCCGTCGGATCGGCCTGCGTCAAAGGCGAGGCCGTCAACCCAGACTGTGTCCGCCCAACGGATGCCGCCGATCGGCCGGACACGGAGGACCGCATCTCGCAATTCTTCCGCCGATGCGAGGCCGTACCAGCACCATATTCCCTTGTCCGTCGGCAACTCCATAATGGCCACTGCCCGGGTACCGCTCCTGCGTGCCGAGCCTCTCTACCGAGACGTTGCCAGCCACAGCGGCATCCGCTGGGAGCTGCTGGCCGCTTGCGACTGGATGCAGTGCGAAGCTAAGCCACGCTACTCACCAGTCCACGGCGAGAGGCTTGGCACGGCAAATCGCGACGGCACTACCTACCGGACGAAGTCAGCGGCACTAGAGCAGTGCGCCGAAGACCTGGTGGAGCTAGCCAGGACGGTTTATCGGATCGACCTTGCCGCGCGCGGAGACCTCTCCGTTCGCGACCTGGCTAACGTCTTCGCAGCGTTCCGCTGGGGCGGACTGCTCAAGCTGCACCGCACGTCCGCCATGGAATTCCCGTACTCCGTGGCAGGCCTGACAGCCCGGCACCTTAACATGCGCTGGCCCAACATAGCCGAGTCGAATACACCGGATAAGCCAGGGAGCCGATTCCGCAGACCATTCGGGGCAGTGCCCATCGTACTGAGTCTCAACTACCCTGCGACTGTCTAGTTACCGTGCCGAGCGTAGAAGGAAGGTGGATTGCGTGGTTCGTTTTTTGCTCTTTCTGCTGGGCACGCTGACCGCAAATGGGCCGGCCCAAAGGAAACCAGGCAGGTATCTGACTGACGACTCGTACGGCGGGAACGGACCAACCGCCCCGGACACGGCGTCGAACGGACCTGCCAACGGTGCAGCCTGGCCAGGTCAGCCAGGGACGCTGCCGCCGTGGCACCCTCGCGCCGCCGAAAGCGCCGCCCCGGCCGGTCCGAGCGGGAGGGACGGCTACCCTGGGCTGCCCCGCCGACGCATCTGGCCCTGGGTCAGGAGGGCTGCCGTCGTGGTTGCGGTGGGGCTGATATTTCGCCGGGCGATTGCCTCTGTGGTCCTGATCGCGCTATCGGCAGCCCTGCATCTTGTGGGCCTGAACATCCATCTGCCGAGCATCAAGTTCGCCTGGCCGTGGCAAACGATCAGCTCGGGGACCACGACCAACACCGATCTCGGCCCGTGGGTGCTGCAGAAGATAGAGGGCATCTCCAAACCTGCCCTCGGCCAGGCGAACTTTAGCTTCTTCTTTACCCACAAGGTTTCCAAGAGCATTGGTCCATGGCCGTGCTGGTACGCCAGTACCTTCTACGCCGTTGGCCATGCGTCCGCCACCGTGGATCTCAATCCAGGCCCTGCCTGGTGGGCACCCGCGTCCGGCCACTACCGGTTGCAGATCCTCAGCCGCCCACAGCAAGGCGTGCCTGGCCACGTAACGGTCATAATGGTCCTTCCGCGGCCGCAGCTCCCGCAGTCTGTTAACGACGTGTCAATCAACAATGTACCGTCGAAGCCGATAGACACGCAGCACAGCTGGACGTATCCAGGATTCGGCTGCGGCGTGCTGTTGCGGCCTCAGTTTGCGGAGTCAGTACTGTATTCCGAGGCTCAGCATATCGCCTTCTACAAGTCTCAGCATGCCCCGCAGGTCACCCGCCCGCTCGTCATGGCCGCCGAGAACGAGGCGGCACGGACCATCCGGGACAACTTCATTCAGCCGACCGTGAATGCGTTCGGCTATACGCTGGATCGGTTTGCCATTCACTGGGCCACTTCGCCGTAACCGGAGGCATTCGCTGCACCCACGTGGTGGCGCGTTTTAATTTACCGGAGCAGCTCATGGCGACGCCCTGGCGCCGGCCTGACCTGCAGTGAGCCTTTCCGCGCAAGGTGGTGGTCACCGGGTTGGCTGCTGGTCTATGGGCGGGTGGCGTGGAAGGTCCAGTCGCCGCTGCCTGGCTCTGGCTGGTGGTCGTCCTGGTAGTCGGCGGTGACGGTTATCCCGGTGAAGCCGGTCTCGGTGAGCAATTGGGTGAACTCGGCCAAGCTCCAGTGCTGTAGCCGGAACAGCTGCAGCTCGGCGCTGACCAGGCCGCCATCGTGCCACTTCTCGTAGCGCAGGAACCGGGTCGTCTGGTTGGCAGCCGGATCGTACTCGATGTGCATGGTCTGCAAGGTCCACACGAACGAGCCGCGGCGCCAATAGCGCATCGGCTCAGGTTCGGTGACCAGCCGCGGTGCCGGGACGTCCACGATGAACTTGCCGCCGGGGACCAGCGACTGATGGAAGGCGGTCAGTGCCCGCTGTGCTGCCGGGCGGCCGTCCAGCAGTGTGACGGACCCGGCCGGGACGATGACCGCCCGGTAGGCCCCCGGATGCACGAAGGTGGTCATGTCGGCTTCGCGCAGCTCCGGGTCCAGGCCTCGGTCGTGGCAGTGCTGGCGGCAGACGGCCAGCATCTGCGGCGAGGTGTCCATGCCTTCCACGTCCAGCCCTGATTCCAGCAGCGGGATCAGGATGCGCCCGGTTCCGGTGGCGGGCTCCAGGATCCGGCCGGTGATTCCGGCGAGCTGGCGGCGGTAATACTCGACGTCCCCGAACGACGATCCGATGGGCTTGTCCAGGTCGTATACCTCGGTCGCCAGCGTCCCGTAGTCCCAGCTCAAGATCCCGCCTCCTGGATGGGTGCCTGGCGAGGCTATACCATCCGGGACGCCGCGCTATTCCGTGATCTTGGTCAGCAGCAGCCAGGCGCTCGCGAGCCGGTCCAGCGCCGCGAACACGACGAGGCCATCGCCAGTCCCCACGTCAAGCAATGTCTCGCCTGGGGCCAGATGCGCCTTGTCGCGGGCAGTCCTGGTGCTGCGCTACTACGAGGACCTCACCGAGGCGCAGGCAGCCGACCGGCTGGGCTGCAGCATCGGAACAGTGAAGAGCCAGTCCGCCTCAGGCGGGACCGATGATTACAGTGCCGTCACCATCGGAATCGGCACCAGCGGTTCCGTTGACGTGCCCCTCCCCGCCGACCGTCCCCTCGACGTCATCTGCAGTGAGGGCGTCAACAACGTCGGCGTCAGCGCGTTCGGCGTACCCTCCACCGCCACCGACCAGATCTCCTCACCGCTGAACGTCCTGACCGCCACCGCCGCGATGCCCGCAACGGTGACCGCGGGAACCACCGCGACCTACACGGTGACCCTGCAGAACCCGACGAGCCAGGCGGTGGCGCTCAGCCCCTGCCCCTCCTACACCGAGTACATGTCACCAGTTGGCACCCGCTTCGGCTCGGGCGCCAGCCAGTACTACCTCAACTGTCCGGCCGTTCCGGAAATCCCGGCCGGCAGCTCGGTAACCTTCGACATGCAGATACCAGTTCCCGCCGCAGCGGGCGTGGCCAAGTACGGATGGGCACTCCAGGGCGCCGCCGTCTCAACCGGAGGTGCCGTGTCCATTACCGGACCGAGCGCAAGCGCCACGGTGAGTCCGAGTTCTTGAAGCAGGTCTAGCCTTAACTTGACGGTATGCGTCTGCTACCTGAGGCCGAGAACGGTCAGCAGAGCTTCGTCGATGCCCCACTGCTGCTCCGGACTGACCCGGCCCACAAGGTCGCCCAAGCGGCTCGCGTCGACTGCGCCGACCTGCTCTACAAGGACGCGGGTGGTCTCACCCCCCAGGTCGATCTCAGGGCGGAAGGACGCGGCCCTTGCGCTGTGCGACGTCGGAGCCACGAGCACTACAGAGCGGGGCAGCAGCTCGTTCGCCTGGACGATCACGCCGTACCGGCGGCCCTGCTGCTCGTGACCGGTTCCGCGGGGAGGGCGGAACTCGTGAACGTCACCCCGGAGCACGCATGCTCTCCATGAACCCGGCGACCTCGATCATCTCGCGCCTGTCATCATCGTCGGCCTCAAGGGCGGCGACCTCGCCAGCCAGGGCAGCGCGCTTCCGGAGAAGACCCGCGCTGTCGAGGATCGCGCGGCGTATCGCCTCAGACCTGCTGATGCCGGTCGCCTCAAGCTGCGCGAGTGCCTGCATAGCTTCGGCATCCAGGCGGACGCTGATGGCCGATGACATGTTCAAAATGTATCACGATTTGTCCTACAGGTCTTCAGGGCACTGAGAGTCCGACCTGGGCCTATGACTTCGAGCGTGGAGCGGGTGACGAGAATCGAACTCGCACTATCAGCTTGGGAGCTGGGACTGATCGCGCCTGACCAGGCCCATGACCCGCGCGTCGGCATGATCGTGAGTACCCGTGACCGACCGCTGCGGCTTGGCCTGGACTCGGCGGGCTCGGCCGGGATCCTCTGGCAGCGAGGATGACGGCTGACTTGCTGATAGATCCCAGATGCATGGCGCGGATGACTCTACCTAGATAGAGTTAGGTCCATGCCACCTCGCGCGGCGTTGTCCGCTCAGACCCGGGAGGTTCTGGCCGCTCTTGCCGCCCAGCCGTCGCAGTGGCGGCACGGCTATGACCTGGCTCGCGAAACCGGACTGAAGTCCGGAACCTTGTACCCGATCCTGATCCGGCTCGCCGACAGGAAGACCGTCGAGGCTTGCTGGGAAGCCGATCAGCCCGCAGGGCGGCCGAGACGTCACCTGTACCGGCTCACGAGCCAAGGACTGGCAGCCACGACAGCAGCGCTGGCCGTCGCGCCGACCCCGGCCGTCGCCACCCGGCCGCGGCGGGCTGCGGCGCCTCGGCGGCTGGCCAGTGAGCGCTCGTGATGGAGCGGATGACCCGGCTGCTGGCCGGGCTGCTGGGCACCACGGCACGGGTGCTTCCGCCGGCACGTCGGCAGTGGGCCGAGGCGGTACAGGCTGAGGCCGGTCAGGTTCCGGCCGGGTGGCGTCAGCTGCACTGGCTGGCAGGCGGATTGTGGCTGGTTGCGAGGGAGGCCAACATGGCACGCAAGATCGTTTACTGGCTCGGGCTCGGCGTAGTGGCGGCCGCCGCGGCATGGGCGATATGGCTTAGCTGGCGGACCGTGCCGACAGCCGATCCGGAGGGCGTGACCGACCGGGTCCGGGTCCTGGTCGGAGCGTCCGCGCTCCTCGTCCTGCCCTGGGCGGGCCGCCGAAGCGGCCTGTTCGGGCCGGTTGGCAGCGGCATTACGCCGCGGCTAGTGCGGGTGGCTGGGTGCGCGGCCGTCTGCGGCCTCGGCGTGTCGATCGTGCACCTGGACAGGAACGCTGGCGCCGGCGGCGTCCTTGGCTCGGGCACCATCAGCTGGGCACGAGAGATCGCCGGGCTGGCGCTGCTGGGAGCCGTGGCTGCCATCCCACCCGTGATCAGGGCGCTCAAGCCGCAGGCCGATGCCGGCGCGGTGTGGGGACCTGCCGGAGTGGTGGCACTTGCCGCCTTCGTGGTCCTGCCGATGCAGGTGCTCACGATCCTGTACGTGGCCGGGATCCTCACCGCCACGTCGCGCCGGTCCCCGCTGCCCAGCGCGGCCCTTGCCATCGGCACGATAACTGGCCTGGCCACAGGCCTGATCATTTACGGAGTACTGGCGATCCCGTCCGATATCGCCCTGACAGGCGGTATCGTCCTGATCATCTTCCTCATTTTGGCGGCAATCCCGTTTCTGCTCGCCACTCCGGCTGGCATCGCGGCCGCATGGCTGCTGTCGGGCATAGAGGATCCGCAAGAACTGCGAGCGCGGCGAGTCCGCCAGGGATTGCTCGCGGGCGCGACCGCCGGAGCTGTCGGCGGCTTGCTCATCACGGTCAGCGCCATGGGTCTCGGGATCATGATGATCATCGGCCCGCTGGCCGGAATTGCCGGCGGCGCTCTCGGTGGCGCCGTCGCCGCCGCTCATCCGCGCAAGTCACTACCTGGCGGCTCCTGGGCCGCCGGAATGTTCGTCTCGAGCAGGTGACGGCCCGCCGGGCCAGGCGTTTGCCACCGCACTTCGACCGATGATGAGTTCGTTCGGCCGCCACCTTCGTGACCTGCGTGATGCGTGAGAGTGGGTGACGGGAATCGAACGCCCTGGCTGGTACACGGCAGACCCTCCAGAGGACCACGGTGCCAGTGGCGTTCGCAGCGCTGTCAGGGGCTCGCGTTGTCGCGGGGTAGCAGGGTGAAGCTGCCACCCGACAGCGGGGCGACCGCGCGGAAGTCACGTTCGTCGAACGTCAGCAGCCGCCGCGTCCGGAACCGGTGGGCAAGGATCACCATAGAGAGGTCAGCCAGCCCAAGATCAAGGGCGGCATACTGCTCATCCAGCCTGGCCACCATGCCATGCTCATCCGCGGTCAGTCCCTCCACCCGGAACCGCCCTGCCGCCACGTCGCGCAGGAACGCCCGGGCCGCTAGCGCGCTCCCCCGCCGGCGGATCAGATAGTCCACCTCCGCAGACACCGGCGCAGGCACGACCAAGTCGCCGCCTTCGGCACGCAGCAGATCCCCGACCGCGCCATGGAGCCGGTCACGGGAATCCCCGAGCGCGACCAGAGGCGCAGCGTCAACGATCAGGGTCACCCGCCGAACCCGGCGAGCAGATCCTCCTCCGGCACATCCGCGACCGAAGAGCCATCCCCCGCCCACGCATCCTCAAGCGCGAAGGCCCGCGGGGCGGTGCGTGCCTGCTCATACGCCGACAGCGCAGCCCGCACGATTTCCGCCTGGCTACGGCCCTCTTCGGCAGCGATCCGGCGGAGCCTTTCCACGTCTGAGTCATCGAGATAGACGCTGGTCTTCTTCACCTAGGTAGGGTAGCACGTAGGGCAGACGATTGCTCCAGGCACCCTCCGGCCAGATGGCCGACGGGTGACGATGCTCGTTTAGCGTCTCACCACCCATGGAATCACCCACTGACCGCTTGCTTGCACAGTGCTGGCTGTAGCCGCCTGACATGCTGTTGCCCAGGTCACGCCCTCTTCGGGTTACGCCTTGAACGACCGCGACGGACCGCTGGCGACCGTCGTATAGGGCACGTAGCGGCCAGTAATGATCATGGGTAGGGATCAGCAGCCAGGTTGTGACGACACCGGCGGTAAGCGCAACGGCAGCGATGGCGATGAGCGCCCACGACCAGGCCGGAATCAGTCTGCGGCTATGTGCGTGGAGCGGGTGACGAGAATCGGCGGGGGTGCCCTCAATCCGGATAACCGGCCGAGATGACCGAAGGTGGCTGGCGCAGGCATTTCAGCAGGTGACCTTCCCGGCTTCCGGCCCGCATCACCCGGGTGTAGACCGTGGCGGTGAGAGACCCGGGCGGCTCGGCATCTGCGGGGCCGCGGAAGCGGTACACCCGGCCGATACGTATGACGAGCGGATCAGCGGCGCATCCGTCCATGGCTGTGGCAGCGGTCTGAGCGCTGGTGCCCGGCCGGAATATGACCTGCAACTGGAACGGCGGCCCGCATTGCCCGGCGCACGCTGGCCTGTCAGCGCATGAGGTGAGTGCAAGGCACACGCCAAGCAGTACCGGCGCTAGCAGCCCGCCGGTCGTGACGGCGGCCCAGGTGCGGGTTGGCCTGCCCATGACACCCTGCTTCCGACTGCTGATTCTCCGTCCAGGCAATGGTTGCAGACGGTTTTCAGGTTTCTAGTCTGCCCCGTTCTTCTCCCGGGTGCCAGGTTGCAGGGGAGTGACCGCGGCCGTCCGGCTCTAGGCTGGCTGCATGGCTGCAGAGCTGATGGAGGGCACCGAACTGGCCCGCGAGATCGTCAGCCAGAGTGCGGCGCGCGCCGCCGGCCTAGCTGCCGCTATGGGCGTCAGGCCATGTCTGGCAACGGTCATCGTGGGCGATGATCCGGCATCGGTGGCCTACGTGCGAATGAAGGAGAACCGGTGCCGCTAGGCGGGCATCTCCTCGCGTCACGTCGGCTTGCCCGCCGGGGTTACCACGTCCGAACTGGTCAGCGTGATTGCCGGGCTGTCGGCTGATCCGGAGGTGCACGGAATCCTGCTGCAGCATCCCGTCCCGGCGCAGATCGACGAGCGGGCGGCCTTCGAGGCCATCGCTCCTGGCAAGGACGTGGACGGCGTGACCATGCACTCGTTCGCGGCCATGGCATTTGGTCTCCCGGGGTTTGCCTCCTGCACCCCTGGCGCGATCATGCGGCTGCTCGATGATCTGCCGACCCCTTCTTATCAGGGTGTCGGGTCGGTCTGTCAGGCAGCGATTGTGGCTGCCTGACCTGGACGGAAGATCGGGGTGCCTACGAACTGCCCTGCGTTTACCCGCCTTTCCCTGGGTGTTCAGGGCCGTTGTAGGGCTGGCCCTAGGGCCGGGACCGAGCCGGATTCCCAGCGCCCTGCAACCGTTTCCCACCCTGGTGCGTCCAAGAGCCGTGAGAGTTGCTGCGTGCGCGGTCGGCGCACTAGTGACGTTGACCGTTGCGCTCAGTGCATGCAGTGGGGCCGACGAGCACGGCTCGGTCACCGGAGTCGCTGCGCCTTGTGGTGGCCCGCAGGTAGGGTCCGGTCTACCGGGATGGGCCCTGCAACCGGTAAGAGTGAGCGCCATTCTTAACGACCGCACCGTTGCCAGCGAGGTAGTGAGCTACCGCAAAGACCGTGACAGATACCAGCTGTCTCTGCGGCCTGGCCATTATGCGATCGTCAGCGCTGGCGACCCCTTGCCCGGAACGGCAGTAAATCTGCGACCGGGGCAACGGATCAGGCTGAATCTCCCCGACCGCTGCGCGTGAGCACGGCCGTCTAGCGGGGATCTCTTGACCTGGCGTGCCCAGCGCAGCTGCGGCGAACCCCAACCTTCAGATCCGTAGGTACCCGAGGCACTATCCGCGCTCGTTCGTCATGTCCGTGGCTGACCGTATTGTGCCGCGGGTTAATGCTCGATCGGGCACGAGCACAGATCCGTAGGTACGCTGCTGTCATCTGGCAGGAGCAGTGCGAGTGGCCGGGAAGGTGCGACCGTGGACAGCGTTGGCCGGGTCAGCCGGGCGTGCTCGCTGGCGTGGCTGCTGGCCGGGCTGCTGTTCGTGGCGCTGGGAGTGGCCTACCTGATCGCAGCAGGACGCAGCCGCTGGCAATCTCCGGCTTGCGCCCGCTTCCTGAGTCCTTCCTGCTACTCCACCGTGATGACACTAGGCCGCATCATGACCACTGCCGCGATCGTCGCTTCGGTGGGCGCTGCGCTGCTGGTCGGCCGGTGGGCTGCTGTTAAGTACGCCGGGCTGGCGCCTGTGCGCCCGGGTCTGGCGGCAGCTTCCGGCCTCGTGCTCGTCTTGGCCGCCACCGTACTGGGAACAGCCATCTGGATTCCTGCGCTCCACGTCCTCTGGCCAGGGCCGGACACGCCACTCGCCTGCCGCGCCGCAGGAGCGATTATGTGCCTCGCTGCCATAGTTGTCTTCGCCGAGCCCCACTGGCGGACGAGAGAAGTGGCCTAGTTCCGGCGCAGCCCGCACCACGGCAGCCCTGGTCTTGAGGTCATCTCCTCGTTGCCATGAATCCAGTTGACCGGCCTGTGCTTCCGCGCAAGGGTCGGATCTGTGGCAGTCGAGGTCCGTGATTACGTGCCAGGGGATGAGCAGGGCTGGCTTCGCTGCCGGGTGCTGTCGTTCCTGGCGACGCCGTACTTCGACGACGTCATGCCCGTGAAGAAATCCCCGGCCGTGGGTGCGGAGCTGGTGGCCGTGGATGCTGGCATCGTCGTGGGCGTGCTGGATATGTCGGTGGAGGGAACTCTCGCCACGATCGACACGATCGGGGTGCATCCTGATCACCAGGGGCACGGCATCGGCACCCGGCTGTTCGAGCGGGCCTGCATCCGGGCTGCCGCACTTGGCGCGACCACGATCGATGCCTGGACTCGCGACTTTGAGCCGACGTTGCGCTGGTACTCCTCCCGCGGCTTTGCTGAGAGCAGCCACTTTCTGCACGTCTACGCAGACTATTACGCACGCCACGGCGAGCCAGCCGATGCGGTCCAGAGTCGTCCTGGCCTGACTCCACTCAAGGTGTTCCTTGAGGCGACGATCGATCATGAGGCGGAGATGCGGAAGAAGTTCAGCCGTGTCTACGTCTGCCGCCGGTTCGCCCGGCTGCTTGATGATCAGGCTCCTGGTGTCCCCCCGTCTTCCTCATAGCTGCCGGTCCCTGTTGAGTGGCTGCCGGGTCCAGAGTCGGCGAATGCCGATCGCGCAGCGACGCCCGCAGGGCGGCCCGCTGCGGCGCGGCAACTTCAACAAGATGGCGGGCTGGCCGCACGCCGTCCAGGCCATTGGGGCCGAGGGCTTGCATTTTTATGATCTTCGCCATACCGGGAACTCTTTCGCGGCTGCCAGCGGTGCCGGGCTCCGGGACCTGATGGCACGGATGGGCCATGACAGCGAGCGGGCCGCGATCATCTACCAGCACACGGCCCAGGGGGCTGACGACGCCATCAGCGAGGCGATTGACGCCCAGGTCGAGGCCGAGCAGGACGACGACGAGGACGGGGACGAAGGCGCAGCCGGTGTGCTCATACCGGCGGGTTAATTGCACGTTTAATTGCACGAAGCCTGTTGACAGGCTCGCGGGCCAGCGGACAGCCGCCGACTGTTACGTCCCTGGCCTGCGATTATGTGGTGGAGCGGGTGACGAGAATCGAACTCGCACTATCAGCTTGGGAAGTCGCTACGGTGTGGCTGGTCGTTCTGACCTGCCGACCCTGTGACCTGCGCGGAGCTGGCCGCGGTCGTGCGAGTTACCGCGGTTGACCGTCATTGGCCGTCCTTACGGGCACGTAGCGGGCACGCCTTTGTCATTTACAGGACGGGCGGAAATTCACGGTGATCGTTACGCCCGCTCGCACACTGACCGTCTGCGCGGGCAGGTACGCCGC
>Ga0302326_10002411_pt1 | contig 45726 bp, 31 predicted proteins | sample Palsa_T0_3_FD_202264 | JGI IMG/M metagenome (GOLD analysis project Ga0302326, IMG submission 202264) | Peat permafrost microbial communities from Stordalen Mire near Abisko, Sweden - Palsa_T0_3 | ecosystem: Environmental > Terrestrial > Soil > Palsa > Peat permafrost | place: Sweden: Abisko... | reverse complement strand
CAGCCGGCCCGGCTGAAGATGAACGTGATCGCGGGGAGCAGCCCGGCCGCGTCGAGGCGGTCGATGATCTCCGGCCGGTACGGCGGCGCGTTGCGCTTGGGCCGTTGGCCGCCGCGCCCGGGGCGGCTGGCGGGCTGGCGGATCTCCTCGCGCCGGGCCAGCCGCACCAGGTCGGGGTTGACCTGGCGGTGGTTATCGTCGGTGAACAGGTCGTAGAGGCGGCGGCCGGCCATCATGTGCTGCCACAGCGGCACCGGCCGGTGCTCGTCGACGATGACCTCGGTGCCGCCGCGGACCTGGGCGAGCCAGTCGCCGAACTCCTCGGCGTTGGAGACCGTGGCCGACAGCGCGACCACCCGGACCGACTCGGGGAGGTGGATGATCACCTCTTCCCAGACCGCGCCGCGGGACCGATCGGCCAGGTAGTGCACCTCGTCGAGGACGACGTAGCCGAGGTCCCTGAGCGTGGCCGAGCCCGCGTAGAGCATGTTCCGCAGCACCTCGGTCGTCATCACCACGATCGGGGCGCCGCCGTTAACGGCGTTGTCGCCGGTGAGCAGGCCCACCGTGTCGCTGTCGTAGCGTTTGACGAGGTCGTTGTACTTCTGGTTCGACAGCGCCTTGATCGGCGTGGTGTAGAAGCACTTGCGGCCTTGCTCGAGGGCCAGGTGCACCGCGTACTCGCCCACCACGGTCTTGCCCGATCCCGTTGGCGCCGCCACCAGCACCCCGTCACCCTTGGTGAGGGCGGTGCAGGCGGCGATCTGGAACGGATCGAAGTCGAAGCCGTAGAGATCGCGGAACGAGGCGAGCTCAGGGGCGGCCTGCCGCTCGCGGAACCTCGCGTAGCCTTCGGCCGGGCCCACCGGGGTGCTCATAGCTCCAGCGTATGGGACTTCGGTCCCGCGTGATACGCGTGAGGCGCCGCGATACTTAGTTGAGGGAACTATCGACGTCGACCGGCTCGGGCGCGTCAACCGGCGCCAGCTCGTCGTCGGCGAGGTCCGCGTACGGGTTGGGGTTGCGCTTGGCCCGGCGCTTGTCGTTGAAGTAGACGAAGACCTCGGCGATCTCGACCAGCGCGACCGCGATCCCGCCGAGGATGAGCATCGTGGTCGGGTCGGGGCTCGGGTTCACCACCCCGGAGATCAGGAAGACGCCGAAGATCAGCAGACGTCGCCACTTGCGGAACCGTTCGTGGGTGAGGATGCCGGCCAGGTTGAGCATGACGATCACTAGCGGGAGCTCGAACACGATCCCGAACCCGACGATCATGCCGGTGAAGTAGCTCAGGTACGTGTCGAAGCTCGGCAGGTTCGCCACCCCGGCCGGGACCAGGCCGAGCAGGTAGTGCAGGCCGCGGCCCATCACCAGGTAGGCGAGGGCCGCGCCGCCGACGAAGAGCGGGACCGCGGTGCCGGTGAACAGGTACGCCCACTTCTTCTCGCGGGAGTACAGGCCCGGGGCGATGAACGCCCACAGCTGGTAGAGCCAGACCGGGCAGGTGAGGACGAGCGCGATGTAGAACGCGAGCTTGATGCGCAGAGAGAGCGGGTCGAAGATGCCGGTCGTGACCAACTGGTCGCCGAATCCCCGGCATCCGGTCATGCCGTGGATCGTGGCCTCGCAGAACGGCCGCTGGATCCAGGCGATGGTCTGGTCGGAGAAGACGAGCGCAATGATCATGCCGACGATGATGGCGAGGGCCGCCTTGACCACCCGGTTGCGCAGCTCGCGCAGGTGGTCCATCAGGGGCATCCGCCCGTCCGGGTTGGCCTGCTGCTTGGAGCGCACATAACGCTCGCCGACGATGCGGGCACCCCTGATGGCGGAAGGCTTCGATGCCATGATCGTTTACGACCGTCTTCCCGGAGGGGGATCTACTGGGGCTTGCAGCGTGCTGGTCTTACTGCGCCTGAACGTTGTCGGTCGCCTTGTTGCCGACGACGTTCTGCTGCAGGTCGGCGAGCTGCGCGCTGAGCGCGTCAATCTGGGCCTGGTGGTCCACCGGCGCGGCCGTCGGCTGGATCTGAGCGGGGGTCGGGACCGGCGCGCTGTGCGTCGTCTGCGCCTCGTCGTCCGCGTGCAGGCCCTGCACCTCGGTCTTGAGGATGCGCATCGACTGGCCGAGCGAGCGAGCTGCAGCCGGCAGCTTGCGCGACCCGAACAGCACGATGATCACGATCGCGACGATCAGGATCTTCCACGGGCTGTCGAACAGGTCAGCAAACATTATTTGCGTCCTTAAAGTCACAGGGGATGAGTCCCGTGCACGGGGACTCGCCTTGTCGTCGAGTCTACACGGCAGCGCTGAAACGACTAGAGACCGGCCGTCGAACGGTCGGTGAACCGGCCATATGCGGATAAATACGCACAAACTGGCTAATTTTGGCCGCTCACCTGGTGCTTATGCTACCGGTGTGATGCTGGTTACTGCCGCAAGACGAGCAGGTTTCCTGTCCGGCGGCGCCGAGCAGGATCATGATCACGTATCCGTGGCATCCGCAAACCGGGGGTGATTCACTCAATGTAGTCGATAGCCTACCTAAGGCCACGATAATATCTCTCGCCCGCGAGGGCGCGCTGTACACCGCACGCGATTCGCGAGCCCAAGGGAAGTTGGGTAGAAATATACAGAATCCTCTGAATTGCCAATCAAACGTCGGTACGGTCACTGGCATGGCAGCCCAAGCCCTGCAGGTCCCGTCCGCGCCTACGCGACCGGAGCTCGGCATCAATTACGAGCGTTTGTACGAGTACCGATTCCGCGATGTCGAGCAGGCCGGGAAGCTAGCGGTCTGGGAAGAGATCGCCCAGTACGTGCACGCCCGGATGGGTGCGCCGAAGCGCATGCTCGACCCGGCGGCCGGCCGCGGCGAGTTCATCCGCGCCGTCCCGTCCGAGGAACGCTGGGCCGTCGACATGGTCAAGCAGGCCGACCTCGAGGCCGACGGCGTGAAGATGATCATCTCCGAGATCATGGACGCGGACCTGCCCGAGGACTACTTCGACGGCGTCTGGGTGTCCAACTTCCTCGAGCACCTGCCCGACCAGAACGCGGTCGCGGCGCTGCTCGGCCGGCTGCACGCCTCGATGACGGTGGGCGGCCGGATCGCGATCATGGGCCCCAACTTCAAGTACTGCCCACGGGAGTACTTCGACTGCGCCGATCACACGGTGATCCTGACCCACGTCGCGGTGACCGAGCACCTGTACGCGGCCGGGTTCGAGGTCGAGTCGGTGGCGCCGAGGTTCCTGCCGTTCTCCTTCCGCGGGCTGCTGCCGCCGTCGGCCCGGCTGACCCGGACCTACCTGCACACACCGGCCATGTGGCCGCTGCTCGGCAAGCAGTTCTTCCTGATCGCGCGGAAGGTCCCGCTGACCACGGGCGGTTCCGAGACGGCGTAGACCGTCGAGCGGGCCGCCGCTGGCGGGCCGCGGTCGGCGGGCCGCTGCTGGCGGGCGCCGCGAGCTAGCGGAGCCGGGCGAGCAGGTTGTCCCCGCGCGGCCAGAGCAGGATCACGTACTCGTCGTGCCGGTAGGTCCTGGCCGGGCGGCCGAACGTCGCCGTTGCCTCGGCTACGGTCATCCCCTCGCCGCCCGCCGAGGCGGGCGCGCCCGGGGCGGTGAGCACCAGGAAGGTCGCGGTCCGGCTGGCCGGGTCGAACCAGGCAGCGGACGCATTCCAGGTGTACGCGCCGATCAGGCCGACTCTTGTCCGGGTGACCGGGCGCAGGGTGACCGCGCCGCCGCTCTCCAGGGTCACGATGTTGGCCTGGTGGTAGCCGCTGAGCCCTTCGGTCAGGTGCTCGGCCGAGAGCCAGGCGGCTAGGTTCGCGTACTGCGGCGGCGACGGGGACTGGGCCGCGTTGTAGCCGAGCATGGCGGCGTAGCAGGCGAGCAGCGCCGACAGGGCGCAGTCGAGCGGTCGCACGCGGCGGCGGTGCGCGGCGGGGTGGTCGGGATCAGCGGGGAGGCGGTCGCCGAGGAGGCGGTCGCCGAGCTGGCGGGCGGCCAGGGCGGCCGCGAACGGGAGGACCGGCGCGATCTCCCTGGTCGAGGTGATGTTCACTGCCTGCACGCCGGCCACGTAGGCGGCCAGGTTGAGAACCAGGCCGGTCAGCAGGACCGCGTCGATGAGGCCGAGCCGCCGGCGGGCCGCCGCCGCAGCCGCCCCGATCACCCCGGCGGCGGCGAGCGCGACGCCGGCCAGGTGGGCGATCGCGAACGCGACGGCCAGGGCCGAGCCGGTGGACGCGGCCGCGAACACGTCCGCGCCGAACAGCCCGAGCACGCCCTCGCCGGTGAGCCGCGCGTTCCCGGCCAGCTGGCCGGCCGCTGCCAGCGCGGTCGAGAGCCCGTTCACCTGCCAGCCGCCCAGCGCCCGGATCAACGCGGTGGCGGCGAGCGCGGTCGGGGTCGCGAGGACCGCGGCCGCCAGCAGCGCCAGCTCGTACCCGTGCTCGCGGGGCGACCCGGAGTTCCTGAGCACGCCCCGCGCCGCCCGGAGCGCGCAGACCAGCGCGAGCGGCAGGACCGCGACGAAGAGGGTCAGGGTGTCCGCGACCGAGACCCACGCGAGGGCGAGCCAGACCAGCACCGGAACGTACCAGCGGGCGGCCGAACGGTCGATCAGCAGCCAGGCCAGCAGCACCGGGACGGCGGTGCCGGTGTGATCCGGGGAGAGCACGAGCGTCTCCGTCCCCGGGCCGAGCTGCGGCGCGAGCATGATCCCGGCCGCGACCAGCGCCCGGGTCAGCCCGGCCCGGCCGCGGGCGCGGCCCCGGGCGAGGAACGCGGCCGCGAGCACGAGCAGGGTGTAGGTCATCGCGCCGCCCACGTGCATGACGTCGGGGGTCAGCCCGCGCACGAGCTCGAGCAGCGCGTACTGCGGGAGCTCGGTGGTGTAGAAGGACACGTCGGTGACCCACCAGCCGCGCAGCAGCGGGTTCCCGTGCAGCATGTCCCAGGCCTGCAGCGCCTGCGAGGCGCCGTCCGAGCCGACCGAGACGGTCCGCGACTGGCCCAGGTAACCCGCGAGCAGCGCCGCCGCGGCGAGGGCGGTGGCGGCCGCCCAGAGCGCCGCCCGGCGCCGTGAGCCGGGCGATCGGGCCGGCGCCGCGAGCCTGGTCGACTCCCCGGTTATCACGACGGGCCCGGGAACGTCCGGCCCTGCAGGCGGGTGAGCAGGTTGTACCGGTAGATCATGACGACGTCGGCGCCCACGTGGTACTCGGCCGCGGGCCGGCCGAAGCGAGCCCGGGCGGACGCGACCGTGATCGAGTCCTCGGCGAAAGCCGGGTGGGGCTCGGCGATGACGAACGTCGCCCGGTACCGGCTCGGCTGATACCAGGCCGACGATGCCTCCCAGTGCTTGACCGCGTTCCCCGAGGCGGTGACCGGCGCCACCAGGACCCGGCCGCCGCTGGCGACCGTGGTCTGGGTGCCCTGCCAGTAGGCGGCCAGGCCGACGCGCTGGTGATGGGCGACGAGCCAGTCGGCTACGATCTGGACCGGCACCGGGGAGGGCTGCCAGGTCGCGGCGTAGCCGGCCTCGGCCACGCCGACCGCCAGCCATCCGCCGAGCGCCACCGTCGCCGCGGTGACCACGGTCGCGACGTTGGTCACGTTCGCCGCGGTCGCCAGCCGGGTCCGGACCAGCCGCTCGGCCAGCGGCCGGGCGGCCGACGGCAGCGTCCGGCCGGCCAGCGCCGCCCCCAGCGGCAGCAGCACCGCGACCTCGTGCGCGCTGGTGAGCGACTGCAGCACGGTGCTGAACAGGCCGGCCGCGATGGTGACGACGATGGCCACCACCAGGATCTGGTCGACGCGGTCGCGGTCGGCCACGTCCATGTCCGCCCGGCCGGATCGGCTGGGCAGGCCGAGACGGCCGGGCCGCGCGAAGAAGCCGGCCGCGATGCCCGCGATCAACCCGGCCCCCGCCACCACCAGGCCGATGACGTGCAGGTCGGCGCTGAGGACGAGCGGGACGTGCTGCGAGATCGTGAGCGCCCGGCTGGGCTTGCCCGGGTTGTTGGCGCCGAACAGCAGCAGGACCGACTGATAGAGCACCCGCGCATTGCCGGGGAGCTGGCCGAGCGAGGCCAGCCGGGTGCCGGGGACCGGCCGCTGGTCGAACCCGCCGTTCGCCCGCAGGGTCCGCTCGGCGACGTTGGCGATCGCGACCGAGATCAGCGCGGCCGCCGCCAGCAGCCCGTCCCAGCGCAGACCGTCCCCGCGTAGCGCGGCCCGCGGGCGACGGCGGATGAGGGTGATCGCGAGGCGGAGCGCACAGACCGCCGCGATCGGAGCCGTGGCCGCCACTAGCGACAGTTCGTCGCCGACCTGGGTCCAGGCCAGCACCGCGCAGACCGCGACCGGGACGTACCAGCGCGGCGCGGTCACCTCGTCGCGCCCCTCCCCCCAGTCAAGCAGCAGCAGCGCGAGCAGGATCGGGGCCGAGGTGCCGAAGTGGTCGGGGTTCTCGAGGAAGACCTCGGTGCCGCCGAGGATGGAGGGCGCGAGCATGATGGCGACCGCGATCGCGGCCCGGCGCAGCCCGGCCGCGCCGGTCGCGCGGCCGCGGGCGAGCAGTCCGGCCAGCGCCACCGTGAGCGTGTAGGTCAGCGCGCCGCAGATGTGCACCACGTCGGGCGATAGCCCCCGGGCGGCGACCACGAGCGCGTACTCGGGCAGTTCGGTCGTGTAGAACGAGACGTCCGAGGTCCACCAGCCGCGCAGCAGCGGGTTCCCGTGCAGCATCGCCTGCGCCTGGAGGATGTTCGACGCCCCGTCGGAGCTGAGCGCGGTGGTCAGCGACTGGCTCAGCGAGAGCGCGAACAGCGCCGTCAGGGCGACCGCGAGCGCGACCGCCCACGCCAGCCTGCGCGGCCACCGTGACCGCGTCCCACGTCTCCCGCGCACCCCACGTGGCGCACGTGTCACACGCACTGAACGCAGCACTGTGCGCCCGGCCACCCCCGTCAGCATGAGCGGCAGCCTAGCGTAGCCAGTTGGTTACTCAGAGGTAAAACGAGTGATCGGCCGGAGTCCCCGGCCCGGACCACCTCCCCCGCCAGCGGTTGGACCGAGTGCTACTTGGCCGGCGGCCCGTAGAGATAGGCCGGGGTCGGCTGGATGACGCTGGTCAGCAGGTTGCGGTCGTAGACCAGGACCACGGTCTTGCCGAGGTGGTACTCCTTGGCGGGCTGGCCGAAGTGCGCGGTCGCCACGCCCACGGTGAGGTAACCGGCGCCAAGCTGCTGAACGTGCGCGATGACGAAGTTGGCCGAGGAGACCTTCGGGTCGAACCAGGCGACCTTCGATTCCCAGGGGTAGCCGTACTTGCCCACGTCGACCAGCGGCGCGACCGTGACCTTGCCGCCGCTGCCGAGCGCGGTGACGTCCGCGTCCCAGTAGCCGCCGAGACCGCTGGTCAGGTCGTGCGCGACCAACCAGTCGGCCAGCGCCTGGTTGACCGAGGGCCGGGACGGCTGGGCGGCGTTGTAGCCGACATCGCTCAGGTAGCCGATCCCGGCCGCGACGAGCACGCACGCCACCGCCATCCGGGCCGACGGCGCCCGCCATCCGAGCGGGCCGCGACGCGCTTCCCGCGACGCCGGCCGGCCGTCGGCCGCCAGGGCGTCAGCCTGGTGGTCGGCCCCGGCCCGCCGGCCCGCCAGCCACGGCCCGATCACGCGGCCGGCCAGCGCCGCGCTGAGCGGGAGCATGATCGCGATCTCGTGCGCGCCCGAGATCGGCTGCATCAGCGGGCTGACCGCGCCCGCCGCGAACACGGCGAAGACCGCGACCACCAGCGTCCGCGTCACCCGGTCCGCCCTCGGCCACGCCCAGATGGCGATGAGCAGGCCGATCAGCGCGACCGCGACGCCGATCAGGTGCAGGTAGGCGTAGTCGGTCAGCGGCTGCGGCTTGGTCCAGAAGTTCGCGCCGAACAGGTACATCAGGTTCTGCCCGAGCGTGCGCACCTGCGAGGGAACCGTCGACCAGTGCGAGATCTGCGACTTGGCCGGGATCGCGTGCAGGTAGAAGCCGCCGATGCGGTAGATCGCCCGGTTCGCGAGCTGGGTCAGGCCGAACGCGGCGACCGCGGCCACCAGCAGCGCGAGGTCGTAGCCGTGCAGCTCCGCCTCGCGGCGCCAGGGCAGCGGCGCGGTCGCGGGGCGGCCGCGCCGGGCTCGGATCGGGTTCGCCAGCCGCCGGCCCGCGGCCGCCGCCAGCGGCGTGGCGCAGGCCAGGGCGAGCGGGAGGGCGCAGCTGAACTCGGCCACCGGGTCGTCGAGCTGCGCCCAGATCAGCAGCAGGCAGACCAGCAGCGCGGTCCCGAGCACCGGCAGCAGCCGACTGGGCCGCAGCCGGTCCACGACCAGCAGTGTGATCAGCACCGGGACGCCGATGCCGGTGTGGTCGGGCGCCAGCAGCAGCACGTGCGCGCCCGGGTTGGTGCCCGGGGCGACCATGATCCCGGCCGCGATCAGCCCGCGGACCCACGCTTCGCGACCGCCGTGCAGCCGGTCGCCGGTCGCGCCCGCCGCCACCAGCGCGGCGAACAGCACCAGGAGCGCGTACTCGGCCGCCGCGGCCACGTGGATCACGTCCGACTGCAGCCCGTAGACGACGCTGATCAGGCCGTCAAGCGGCACCTCGAAGGTGTAGAACGACACGTCGGACAGGAACCAGCCCCGCAGCAGGAGGTTGCCGTGGGCCATGTCCCAGCCCTGCAGCACCATCGCGGCCGCGTCCGAGTTGGCCGCCTGCGCCCTCGACTGGAGCAGGTAGGCCCAGAACAGCCCGATGGTCACGGCCGCGATCGCGGCGACCGCGGACAGCCTCAGAACGGCGGTCCGCCGACGGGTCGGCCGCGTCTGCTCTTCGCCCACCGGGGCGGTAACTGCCAGCTGTCTCTGCCCGCTCTCATGCACTCTTAGAAAATAGCGGGCACCCAGCGTCGAACTGCCTCGAACGAGACATAACGTAGCTCCGGCTCCCTGCTCACCCCGAGGTATGACCACTGCAGTCCGCGCTTGGCGCGGGTCCAATCAACTCGCCGGCGCGCTTGACAGCTCGCTGAGCAGGTTCTTGTGCCACACCATGATCGTGTCGCCCTGATAGTAGTACCGTCGGTAGGGCTGGCCGAAGGCGGCGACCGCCTGAGCCTGAGTCACCGCCGAGGGCGCGCCCGGAGCGGTGGCGACGAGGAAGTTCGGGTCGTTGTCGCTGGGGTCGAACAGCCGTGGCTCGACCTCCCACGGGAGCGCCGCCAGCCCGCGCCCCCGGTCGTATTTGACCGGCACCATGACGATCGCGCCCCGGCTGTCCAGCGTCGTGCTGTCGGCGTTCCAGTAGCCGGCCAGCCCGTCGGTCAGGTCATGGCCGGCCAGGAACCGGGCCAGGCCGGCCGCGGCGGGCGGCTTCGGCTTGGCGATCAGCAGCGGCGGCACCGCCACGACGACGGCCGCGACCGCGACGAGGGCGATCAGCGGTTCCAGCCGCCGCCGGAGCAGCGGCCCGCCCAGCACGCGGCCGGCCAGCGCGCCGCCGAGCCCGAAGACCGGGGCGATCTCCCGCACCGTGGAGCCGCCCCCGGGGTAGAGCATGACGTAGGCGAGGAGGTTGATCACGATCGCGGCCGCGAGCAGCTGCGCGATCAGGTCGCCGTGCAGGAAGTCCCGGCCGGACGCGCGCAGCGCGAGGAACAGCGCGACCGCGACCAGGCCGGCGAAGACCGCGTGGACGGCGGCCACCGCCAGCCAGTCGTTCAGCCGGGCGCTGAACACGTCGCCGCTGAACAGGCCGAGAAAGTCGTTCACGGTCGCCGACAGATTGGCCGGGAGCTCGCTGAAGGGCACCGTGGACTGCGTCGCCGACGCGGTGACCACGAAGCCGCCGTCCGCCTTGATCAGGGCGCTCAGCGCGGCCCCGCCGATCGCGGCGGCTATCCCGGCCCCGGCCAGCGCGAGGTCGTACCACGCGACCGCGAGCGGCTGCCGGCGCAGCGCGAGCAGGCCGAAAGACCGGGCCCCGCACACGATCACCAGCGGCGCCACCCCGATCAGCAGCACCAGCGAGTCGCCGACCAGGGCCCAGCCGAGCACCGCCGCCACCAGCACCGGCACCCACCAGCGGCGCCGGGCGCGGTCCAGCACGAGCAGGGTCAACAGGATGGGGACGGCGGTGCCGGTGTGGTCGGGATTGTTGAGCAGCACGGTGGCGGCGAGCACGGTCGGGCCGATCATGACGGCGACGGTGATCGCGGCCCGGACTGCGGCCGCCCGGTGAGCGGCGTTGTCAGTGTCATCTGCGTTATCGGCGTTATCGGCCGACTTCGCTCCGTAGGCCACCGCCGCCGCCAGCACCACCAGCAGCGTGTAGGTGAGCGCGGCGCAGATCCGCACCACGTCCGGGTTGAGCCCGCGGACCAGCTCGACCAGCATGTACTCGGGCAGCTCGGTCGTGTAGAAGGACACGTCGGCCAGCTGCCAGCCGTGCAGCAGCAGGTTGCCGTGCAGCATCGCCCAGCTCTCGAGCACGACCGCGGCGCCGTCGGACGTCGTGCCGAGCTGGTGCGCCTCGCGCTGGGCGCAGTAGAACAGCAGCACGACCCCGGCCGCCACCGCCGCCCACCGCCAGCCCGGCCGGTCGCGCCAGGTCCGCGGTGGCGGTTGATCGAGTCCGTCGTCCGCGTCCGTCGCCTCGGCTCGGCCGCTCACTCCCGCAAACATGCCGGAAGCATAACGTAGCGAATACGACTCTTAAGAAACCATTCAGTAGAGCTTTACATAAACCATTGAGCGGAGAGAGCAGGGCTCGGGACTGGCTAGGAGCTGCGCAGCAGGCCGAGAAGATTCTGCTGCCACACCAGGATCGTGTATCCCTGGTAACGATAGCTCCGGTACGGCCGGCCGAAGGCCGCGACCGCCTCCGGCACGGTCACCGCCGACGGCGACCCCGGCCCGGTGGCGACGAGGAAGTTCGCGTCGTTGGCGCCGCTGTCGTAGAGCCGGGTGTCGATCTCCCACGGGTACGCCACCAGCCCCTGCCCGGCCCGGAACCTCACCGTCCTGACCACGACCCGGCCCGCGCTGTCGAGCGTCGAGCTGTCCGCGTCCCAGTAGCCCGCCAGCCCGCTGCTCAGGTCGTGGGCGGCCAGGAACCGCGCCAGGCCGGACGCCGCGGGCGCCGTCGGGGTGACGGTCAGCAGCGGCGGCAGCAGCACCGCGACCGCGGCGACCGCCCCGAGGGCGAGCAGCGGCTCCAGCCGCCGCCGGAGCAGCGGCTCGCCCAGCACGCGGCCGGCCAGCGCGCCGCCGAGCCCGAAGACCGGGGCGATCTCGCGCACGGTGGCGCTGGACGCCGGGTACAGCAGCAGGTAGCCGAGGAGGTTGATCACGAGCGCGGCCGCGAGCAGCTGCGCGATCAGGTCGCCGTGCAGGAAGTTGCGGCCGGACGCGCGCAGCGCGACAAACAGCCCGCCCGCGACCAGGCAGGCGAACGCCAGGTGGACCGCGGTCACCGCCAGCCAGGCGTTCAGCCGGGCGCCGAAGAAGTCCGCGCTGAACAGGCCCAGGAAGTTGCTCACCGTCGCGGCCGCGTTGGCCGGGACCGCGGCGGACTGCACCGCGTACTGCGTCGCCTGCGGGCTCAGCGTGAAGCCGCCGCTCGACTTGATCAGGGCGCTCAGCGCGGTCCCGCCGATCGCGCCGGCCAGGCCGGCCGCCGCCAGCGAGAGGTCGTACCGCGCGACCGCGAGCGGCTGGCCGCGCAGCGCGAGCAGGCCGAAGGAGCGGGCCCCGCACACGATCACCAGCGGCGCCACCCCGATCAGCAGCACCAGCGAGTCGCCCACCAGGGCCCAGCCGAGCAAGGCCGCCACCAGCAGCGGGACCCACCAGCGGCGCCGGCCGCGGTCGAGGACGAGCAGGGCGAGCAGGATCGGGACGGCGGTGCCGGTGTGGTCCGGGTCGTTCAGCAGCACGGTCGTCGCGGCCACGGTCGGGCCGATCATGACAGCGACGGTGATCCCGGCCCGGACCAGGGCCGTCCGCTTATCGGCCGGCCTCGCCCCGTAGGCCACGGCCGCCGCCAGCACCACCAGCAGCGTGTAGGTGAGGGCGGCGCAGATCCGCACCACGTCCGGGTTGAGCCCGCGGACCAGCTCGACCAGCATGTACTCGGGTAGCTCGGTCGTGTAGAAGGACACGTCGGACAGGTGCCAGCCGTGCAGCAGCAGGTTGCCGTGCAGCATCGCCCAGCTCTCGAGCACCATCCCGGCCCCGTCGGACTGCACGCCCATCTGGCGCGCCTCGCGCTGCGCGCAGTAGAACAGCAGCACGACCCCGGCCGCCACCGCCGCCACCCGCCAGCCCCGGCGGTCGCGCCAGGCCCGCCGGGACCGTCGGCCGAGTCCGCCGCCCGCCTGCGCCGCCCGCGTCGCCCCCGCCGGCCCGCTCACCCCCGTCAGCATGACGGGCAGCCTAACGTAATCATGCGGTAACAAAGAGCTATTCACCGGAGAAGGGCGGGGCGGCCGGATAGGGGACGGCGGCTAGCGGTGCGCCTTGTTCGGGGGGAGCGCGCCCTTCGGCGCGTAGAGCTGGCTCGGCACCGGCTGGATAACGTCCCTCAGTATGTTGCGGTCGTAGACCACGACCGTGTACTGGTCGACGACGTAGGTTTTCGCGGGCTTGCCGTACCAGGCCAGCACGTTCTTCAACGGCACGTCGCTGCCGCCCTGCTGCTTGGTGGTGGTGACGATGAAGTTCGCGTAGGAGACGTCCGGGTTGAACCACGCCTCCTTGGCCACCCACAGATAGCCGTAGGTGCCGCCGTTGGCCACCGGCACCAGGCGCACCTTGCCCCCGGTGATCAGCGTGGTGATGTTCGCGTTCCAGTAGCCGCTGAGGCCGCTGGTGAAGTGGTGCGCGAGCAGCCAGTCGGCGATCGGGGCGTCCCGCGACTGCATGGGCGGCTGCGCGGCGGCGTAGCCGAGGCAGCACAGCAGGCCGAGGGCGGCCGCGGCGAGCACCCCGGCCACCGTCGCCCGGGCCGCGCGCCCGGCCCGGGCGGCCTGCCCCGAGCTCGCGCGGGCGGCCAGCCAGGGGCCGACGACCCGGCCGCCGAGGACCGCCCCGAGCGGGAGGATGACCGCGATCTCGTGGGTGCCGCCGATGGGGATCATCAGCGGGCTGACGGCGCCCGCCGCCAGCATGACGAAGACCCCGACCACCAGCGCCCGCGAGACCCGGTCGGCCGTCCGCCAGCGGGCGATGGTGACCACCAGGCCGATCAGCGCCAGCGCGAGGCAGATCAGGTGCAGGTAGGCGAAGGCCGCCTGCGGCTGCGGGAGGCGCCAGAAGTTGGCCCCGAACAGGATCAGCAGGTTCTCCCCGAGCGCGTGCACCTGCTTCGGGACCGTCGCCCAGTGGGAGATCTGCGAGCCGGCCGGGATCGCGCGCGAATAGAAGCCGCCGACGTGGCTGATCGCCTTGATCAGCACCTCGGTCACGCCGAAGGACGCCGCCGCCAGCAGGGCCAGCGCCGCGTTGTAGGCCGGCGACCGCGCGCCGTCGCGGGCGAACCCGGGCGAGCCCGCCGCCCGCCGCCCGCCCAGCCGGCCGGCCCAGGCCGCGATCAGGAACGCCGCCGCCGACCCGCCGCAGACCAATGCCAGCGGAACCGCGCCGCTCAGGGTGGCCACCAGGTCATCCAGCTGCGCCCACACGAGCAGCACGAAGATCAGCGCCAGGGTGGCGGCGGCCGGCCGCCAGCGCCGGGGCGTCACCCGGTCCACGATCAGCAGCGTGATCAGCACCGGCACGCCCACCGCGGTGTGGTCCGGCCCGCCCAGCAGCACCGACGAGCCGGTCGAGGTGCCGGGCGCGACCATGATCCCGGCCGCGATCAGCCCGCGGGCGACCCTGCTCCCGGCCCCGCCGACGCGGCCGCCGCCGCGGCGGTCGGCCGAAGCCCCGGCCGCCACCAGCGCGGCGAACAGCACCAGGAGCACGTACTCCAGGGCGGCGGCCACGTTGATCACGTCGGTCCGCAGCCCGTAGACGGCCGAGACGAGGCCGTCGATCGGAATCTCGAACGTGTAGAAGGACACGTCGGCCATGACCCAGCCCCGCAGCAGCAGGTTGCCGTGCTGCACCATGTCCCAGCCCTGCAGCACCATGTCGGCCGAGTCGGAGTCGGCGTTCTGCGTCCTGGACTGCAGCAGATAGCACCAGAAGAGCCCGAACAGGAACGCCGCGATACCGGTCACGGTGAGAAGCCGACGCAGCACCGTCCGCCACCGATCCGGTGGCGGCGGCTCCCCGTCGGTCGGGGCGGTTACCTCGAGTCGTTCCTGGCGGCTCACATGCACCCTTAGAAAATAGCGACCGCCGTAAAGCAACACAGACGGTATGTCGTCTTAACTCGTTAACATCCCCGAAAAAACCGCCGATCGGGGCTCCGGACTCGCTCAGTCGTAGAGCGCCAGGGCCGCGGCGGCGGCCGCGCGGACCTGCTCGGCCAGCTCGGCCGGGGCGATCACCCGGCCTTCCTCACCAAGCCGGAGCGCCAGTCGCCGAACCCAGCTGGTATCGGGGGTGCGCAGCGCCACCCGCAGCCGCCCGTCCCCCAGCTCGGTCAGCGACTCGTACGGGTACTGCTCCGCCACCCAGCGCGCGCTGGCCGCCAGCTCGAGCTCGACCCGCACGTCCGCCTCGGACGGGCGGAACAGCCCCCCGACCCCGTCGAACGGCTCCTCTTCCGCATGCACCTCGGCCGGCAGGTCCAGCACCTCAAGGTCCAGCACCCGGTCCAGCCGGAAGTTCCGCACCCCCTCCGCCAGCCGGCACCAGCCCCGCAGGTAGGGCCGCCCCTGATCCACCACCAGCTTGATCGGATCTACGTCGCGCTCGGTCGCCTCATCGCGACCCGGCACGTGGTAGCGCAGGTGGACCCGTTTGCCGGCCGCCAGAGCAGCGTCGACGGCGGCGGGAACCCCGGGACCGTTCGGATGATCGATTTGGATTGTGAGCTGAGAACTCGGCGCCGCTGACGCGCCGGCCGCATCCTCGATCTTCGCGATCAGCCGGGTGACGGCTTCGCTGTCGCCGCCCGCCTCGGCCAGCATCCGCAGCGCGACCAGGAGCGCGCTCGCCTCGTCGGCCGCCAGCCGCAGCGGGCGCGCGATCGACTCGGCCTGGCTGATCGTGACCAGGCCGTCCTCGTAGGACAGGTCGATCGGGCAGTACGGCTCGGGGGACTTCAGCTCCACGCACCAGGCGAGGTTGAGGTCGTCGATCAGCTCCCGCTCGGTCATGCCGAAGGCGGCCGCGGTCTCGGCCAGCCCGACCGCCTGCCGGGTGACCACGTAGGGGACGAGCGCGAGGAGGCGGCGCAGGCGCTCGGCCGAGGTCACCATCCGCGGCCCGGCCGATTGGCCTTGCACGGTCACGCGAGCGCCCCCTTCAGCCGCCTGATGACCGACTCGCGCAGGTCCGGCGGGTCGAGTACCACGAGGTCGGGGCCGAACGAGGCGAGGTACTCGGGGTACCAGCCGGAATCGGGGAAGCTGAGCGTGACCCGGTCCCAGCCGGCCGCCGTCCCGGCCTCGGGGGTGATCTCGCGCCCCCAGCGGCGCAGCGCGACCCCGGCCCCGGAGCGGATCCGCAGCACCGCCGTGCGATCGCGCGGCGGCGTGCGGTCCCAGTCCTTGACCAGGTCGCGGACGTCCGCCCCGTCAGGGACCTTGACGCTGCCGGGCGGCCCGGCCATCTTGACCGGCCCGGTGACGCGGCTCATGCGGAAGACCCGCGGCGCGTTTCGCACTCGGTCGTGGCCCGCCACGTACCAGCGGCCCCGCCGGTTGACCACGCCCCACGGCTCGAGCTCGCGTTTGCTGGCGTCGGGGCGGCCGCTCGCCCGGTAGCTGAAGGTGACCGGGCGACGGTCGCGGACCGCCTCCCAGAGCGGGCCGAAGGACGGCTCCTGGGTGGTCAGCCGCGGCTCGATGGACCGGTTCAGCCGGGCGCCGTCCTCCTCGCCGTCGACCTCGCGGCTGGCCGCCTTCAGCTTGAGCAGCGCGCCCGCGGCGGCGCCGGCCAGCTCGGCCGACTGCCAGACCCGCGACGCGATGCCGAGCACGGCCGCCTCGTCCGCCGTTAGCTGGATCTCGGGCAGCTCGTAGTCCTGGCGGCGGATCCGGTAGCCGATCTCGTCGTCGAAGGCGCTGCTCTTGCCGGTCTCCAGCGGGATCCCGAGCTCGCGCAGCTCGTCCTTGTCGCGCTCGAACATCCGCTTGAACGACTCGCCCGCGTCCGGGTAGCCGCTGACCGAGGCGCGGATCTGCTCGGCGGTCAGGTACCGGCGCGAGGACAGCAGGAGAACCACGATCGACAGCAGGCGTTCGGTCCGTCGCTTAGACATCGCCTATGTCACTCCTTGCTGTGCTTGCCCCTGGAGCCGGGACTAATGTTCCACCGTGATCCGATGGCGTAGCGGGACTGTCACGGCGGTGCGGCGAGAGTGGGCCGGAGCTGCCGAATTCATGGTAACCGTGGACGGGGATTCGATTCGCGCGCTCGCGTATCCGGCCCTGGTCGGGTCGCCCCAGATCGGCGACCGGGTGCTGCTCAACGTGGGCGCGCTCGAGGCCGGGCTCGGCACCGGCGGCTACGCGCTGGTGGTGGCGATCCCGGACCGGCTGCCAGCCGACGTCGATACGCCCGGACATATCGTGAAATCTCGGTATACGCCGACGCAGGTGATGGTGGCAAGCGCCGATGAGCAGGGGTCCGCGCACCACGAACTGCTCCGGTCGGCCGATTCTCTCGATCAAATGCCGGTCGTCGTGGCCGATCTTCACTCGGCCCTGCCCGCGGTCCTGGCGGGAATCCAAGGCTCCTATCGAACGGACCGTGGCTCAGGCCCCCGGGTCGCCTATGTCATGACCGACGGGGGCGCGCTCCCGGCGTGGTTCTCCCGGACCGTCGCCGGGCTCCGGGCGGCGGGCTGGCTGGCGGCGACGATCACCACCGGCCAGTCCTTCGGCGGCGACCTGGAGGCGGTCACCGTGCACTCCGGCCTGCTGACGGCGCGGCACGTCGTCAGGGCCGATATCGCGATCGTCGCCCAGGGTCCCGGCAACCTCGGCACCGGGACCAGGTGGGGCTTCTCCGGGGTGGCGGCGGGCGAAGCGGTCAACGCGGCCGCGGCCCTGGACGGCCGCCCGGTCGCGTCGCTGCGGCTGTCGTTCGCCGACCCGAGAGACCGCCACCAGGGCGTCTCTCACCACAGCCTGACCGCCTACGGACGGGTGGCCCTGGCCCCGGCCGACGTGGTGCTGCCCGCGCTGCCGGAGCCGCAGGCGACCCGGGTGGCGACCGACGCCGCCGTCCTGGCGGCCAGGCACCGCCTGGTGACGGTGTCGCTCGATGGCCTCGAGGAGGCCCTGCGCTCCTGCCCGGTCACGCTATCGACCATGGGCAGGAGCGTTGCTCAGGACCTCGAGTACTTCCTGGCGGCCGCGGCCGCCGGAAGGCACGCGGTTTCCCTGCTCGGCTGGGAAGCCTCGGGGTTAGGAAGCCTCGGGGTTAGGAAGCCTCGGGGTTAGGAAGCCTCGGGGTTAGGAAGCCTCGGGGTTAGGAAGCCTCGGGGTTAGGAAGCAGAGAGGATGTCGATCGCGAACACCAGCGTGTCGGTGCCCTTGATGCCGGCCGAGGACGACCCGGCCGAGCCGTAGCCGTCGGCCGGCGGGATGACGAGCAGCACCCGGCTGCCGACGGTCTGGCCGACCAGGCCGGTGTCCCAGCCCTTGATGACCTGGCCCTCGCCGATCTCGGTCGCCCATGGCTCGCTGCGCGACCAGGAGGAGTCGAAGACCTTCCCGGTCCGATAGTTCACACCGGTGTACTGGACGACGAGGTAGTTGCCCTTCTTCACGACCGGGCCGGTGCCCTTGACCAGCGTCTTGACCTGGAGGGTTTTCGGCGCGGCAGTCTTCGGGATGGTGATCGTCGGGCCCTTGCCAGCGGCGCCGGCCGTGACCGTCGGCAGCGTGCCGCCGCCGTTGGAGGTCTGGGTGCCCGACACGCCCTCGGTGTTGGCGAAGGTCTTGAGCAGGTCGACGACGAAGACCACGGTGTCCTTGGGTCCGACGCCGATCTGGGAGTTGCCGGCCGAGCCGAACGCGTCCGCGGGCGGGATCACCGCGATCACCCGGCTGCCGACCTGCTGACCCTCGAGCGCGGTCTCAAGACCGGGCAGCAGCGACCCGGTGAACAGGGTGGGCACGCCGTCGGAGTAGGTCGAGCCGATCAGCTTGTGGGTCTTGCCCGACCAGTCGTACAGCACGAAGTTGCCGAGCAGGCTGTCCGAGGTGGTCAGCTTGGCCCCGGTGCCCTGGATGAGCGTCTTGGTGTAGAGCGCGCCGGACCCGGCCGTGGCCGGGATCGTCACCGTCGGCGCCTTGCCGAACGCCCCGGTCGCGGTGACCGACGTGTAGGTGTCCGCGGCCGAGCTCGCCGAGGAGCTCGAGGATGCTGACGAGCTCGCCGCGGCGTGCGACGAGGACGAGGACGCGCAGCCGGCCGTGACGGCGGCTGCGAGCAGGGAGGTGATGGCAAGCGCGGCTACGCGTCGGCGTCGCATGGGAACCTCTCGGGTATGACGGGTTATGTCGGTGTGCCCAGGCCCGGCACCCAAATCTCTTTGCTTCTGGTAAAGCTCGATCAGGTTACCCGGACAGACCGGGCGGTTGACGGGCCTAGGCTACTGCCCGCAACCGACCGGGTGGGCCCCGCTTAGCAATGCACGATCATGTTGGTCGGGCTGACCGGCTCTCTCGGGTTGTCGGGCTTGCCGTTCAGCGCCCGGTAGATCGGGAGCAGCTCGGTGAGCAGGTTGCCCTGGTAGGTGCGGACGTTGTAGTCGTAAAACGGCAGCATCTTCCCGTTGACCTTGGTGAAGAACAGACTGCCGTCGTCGAGGACGTCCCGCTTGTCGGCCGGGATCTTCACATTGAGGAAGTTGAGCGCCGTGCCGCGCACGGCGAAGCTGGTGAAGTAGCCGGACTCGTTCGACAGCACCAGGAAGTTGGCCACGTTCTTGCTGGAGTCGTACCAGTCGAGCTTGTTTTCCCATTCGTAAGGCTGCATACAGGACGGGCTCACCGCGCGGATGGTGACCGCGCCGCCGGTGTCGACCGTGATCACCGACGCGTCCCAGTACCCGCCGAGGCCGTAGCTGAGGTTGTTGGCCTCGAGGAACTGCTCCAGCCCGGTGAACGGGTTGGCGGCGGCTGGGGTGTCCGCCTGCTGGAACAGGCCGAAGCTGTACCAGCCGAACAGCAGGACCAGGGGAATCACGATCAGCCTGAGCCCGAGCGGGCGGCTGATCCGCGGCAGCCGGACCCGGATCTTCGGGCCGAGCGCGAGCAGCCGGTCGCCGCACATCCGGGCGGCCAGGACCGCGCTGAATGGCAGCACCGGCGCGATCTCGCGCACGTTGAGGGCGGAGTGGTCGGCCAGCGTGGACGGAATGTAGGCCACCAGGTTGAGCACGATCCCGGCCAGCAGCAGCTGGCTGATGAAGTCGGCGTCGCGGCGGAAGAACCGGCGGGCGATCGCGCAGCAGCCCCAGAGGGCGAGCAGCACGCACAGCAGCCGGGAGATGGCGAAGGCCTGGTCGAGCCCGGACAACGGCGGCGCCAGGACGAGCTGCCCGGGCGACTTGTAGTTGATCGCGTTGCCGGGGACGAAGTACGCGCCGAACATCTCAAGCAGGCCGTGCACCACGACCCGGGCCTGCATGAACCAGCGGCCGACGCCGCCGTCGAGCTGGAACGGAACGGCCTGCTGCTTGTAGCCGCCGGCCCGGTCGAGCAGATGCCCGCCGACCCAGACGAGGAGATAGCCGATCCCGCCGGCGACGGCCAGCGACAGCTCGAGCCAGCGCGCGGCCAGCCCCTGGCGGAGACCGCTGAGCCCGCCGCCGTGCCGCGCCCCGCCGACGGACCCGGAGATCACCCGCACCAGGCAGACGACCACCAGCGGGTAGATCGCGACGACCAGCACCAGCGGGTCGGCCATCAGCGCCCAGCCGATCAGCAGGGCGATGATCACCGGGATGTACCAGCGCTGCCGCAGGGTCGGCACCAGCCCGGCCCGGGTGGTCAGCCCGAACCGGTCAAGGACCAGCCAGGTGAGCATGACCGGGGCGGCGGTGCCGATGTGGCCGACCGAGAAGACGAGGACGAAGACGCCGATGCCGGGCTGCGGCGCGAGCATGATCGCGAGCACCAGCGCCATCCGCATGATCGCCTGCGGCCCGCGGGCCCGGCCCTTGGCCAGCAGCATGGCGAGTGCGATCACGACCGTGTAGGTGAACGCGGCCGCGATGTGGGCCGTGTTCAGGTGCAGCCCGAACAGCCAGACCAGGACCGCGATCTCGGGCAGCTCGGTGGTGATGAACGGCACGTCGGAGGTATTCCAACCCGTCAAGTACACGTTGCCGTGCAGCATGTCGTTGGCCATCAGCAGGATGTTGGCCTCGTCGGAGTTCTCCATGTAAGTCTTCGACAGGTGCAAGTAGGCGTCGAAGAGCACGACTAGGACAAGCAGGAAGACGGACGCGCCCGCCCACCACCAAGCCCGGCTGACACCCGGGCGCGCAGAACTCACGGGCGCCGTGTCATCCTCGACACCGCCCGCCAGCTGATCCGCTCCTGGCGCGGGACTCGGCATCAGAGCCGGCCGCCGTTCAGGAACGTCAGCGTGATCATCTTCGGCATATAGCTTTTACACTCTTACTCGATCAGTCCCGCACGGGACGCAACCCGGGCCTAACGTGTCACAGAGTAGCCTGAACCGGCGCTCTGGTAGGCTGCGGCGCAGTCTTTGGTGTCCGTCCTGCTACCTCGGGGCGGCAGTTTTAGCCCACAGGACGGACGAACACGGTGCAGGTCACTTCAACATCGGAACCCGCCGCGTCAGATCGTTCCGCTGGCGGCGGGACGTTGTTGGACCGATTGAACAATCCTATCCCGGTCGGTTTGATTGGGTTTGCCGGATGGCTGATTTACGTCATCCTCCGGTGGCAGGTGTGGGCCAAGGGCCACATCTCGATGTTCATCATGTCCGGGTCGAACAACCGGTACAGCCACCCGGCGCAGATGTTTCCCAAGATCAGCCACGTGTCGAGCACCGGCTACGACGGGCAGTTCTACTATCGGTTCGCGTTCGACCCGTTCGACTGGGCCAGGACCGCCTACGGGATCACCGTTGACTACAACTACCGGTACACCCGGATCGGGTACTCGGTGGTCGCGTGGATCATCTCGCTCGGCGGGCACGGGCGGCTGCTGCCCACCGTCCTCGTGGTCATCAACCTCATCTGCGTCGGCGTCATGGGCTACCTGGGCGCGAAGTTCGCCCGCGAGGGCAATCGGCACGCGCTGTGGGGGCTGCTGTTCGTCGCCTACTTCGGCCTGACGATCAGTGTCGGCCGCGACACCGCCGAGCCGTTGTCCGACGCCTGCATGCTCGGCGGGCTGCTGGCCTACCGGCACTCCCGCTATATCCTCGCGGCGCTGCTGGTCGCCTACGCCGTCTTCACCAACGAGCCGGTCCTGGTGCTGCCGGTCGCGCTCGCGCTGGTGCGGCTCTACCAGTTCTGGAAGAAGCAGGCCAAGCCCGGGCTGCCCGATCTCGTCTGGGTGATCCCCGGTCTCGTGTACGTCCTCCTCGAGGGCATCGAGAAGGTGGTGGTCAAGGGCAAGGCGAGCGGCGCGGCCGACGCCACCCAGAACCTCACCCTGCCGTTCAAGGCCCTCGTCCCCGGCGTCTACCGGGACATCAGGTTCAGCATCGACAGCTGGACCCAGCCGAACTTCTTCGACGGCTGGGACTACAACCTGATCATCTTCATCGCGCTGCTGGTGATCGTCGTGGCGGCGTTCGGGGTGATCAGGTCGTCGGCTGCGCCGCTGCACGAGAAGGCCGCGTTCGTCGGCTTCGTGCTGGTGGAGATGGTGATCGCGTCCGGCCAGTTCTGGGACGCCACCTTCGGCGACGGCCGGACGTTCATCGAGGTGTACCTGACGGCCGTGATCCTGCTGCTCGCCACCCCGGCCGCCGCGGTCTCCGGCGCCGCCCGCTCCGCGCATGCGTCGCTGGCGGACAAGCTCTTCGCGCCCGACCGGACCATGTCGGGCAAGCGGCTGGCCCTGGTGGCCGCGCCGACGATCGTCGTTCTCGTCTTCCTGCTCCGCCGCCACATCCTGCACCAGTAGCGGTACGTTCCCCCGGCCACGGGTTATATCCGGCTCCCTCCGGGAACCGGCGCGGGTGGGGCTGCGTCTCATTGTCAGCGGTCGGCGAGACGCGACCGCCCGCGCGACCGATGAGGTGCCAGCCTGTCCTGTTCGGGTGCCCGCTACTCCTTGTCCGCCCTCCTGGGCTCTCGGCGAGCCCGGCCCGCCGCGCGTCCGGTGGTCGGCGTGGTCGGCGTGGTCGGCGCGGCGGGATGCCAGTGGCATGGGGGGCGCCAGGGCGGCGCGGGGAGGCCGCGCCGCTTCGTGGCGCGCGAAGGGACATGAGGTGGCCGAGGCATGAGATCACACAATAGGCGGGCGGGAAGCTCCACAGGCCCGCGGGCCTCAGTCGGCGGGCCCGCCGGAGATTATTGCGCGACGTTTGTATACGTCTCCCGGGTCGTTTGTCGCGCAATAATCTCCAGACCGCCCACTTCTTGCTGTTATCTAGTGCGGGCTGGTGTGGCGGGCCGCTCCGACCATTCGGCGGGCGGCGCCCGTGGCGGGGGCTGACGGACCGGTTGGGCGGGCGGCGCGCGGGAGAGGACGCCGGACCAGTCGGGCCCGCGGCAGCGCGTAGCAGGGGACGCCGGACCAGTTAGGCCCGCGGCAGCGCGCGGGAGGGGCGCCGGACCGGTTGGGTGGGCGGGGGTGCGCGGGAGGGGCGCCGGGCCGGTTGGGTGGGCGGGGGCGAATGAGGGGGTTGCGGGCGGGTGCTGTTCACCGGGAAAGGTGAAGGGGGGTCGCGAGTGGTGCGCCCTGCGCGTTCGGGCCCGATTCGGGGTTCAATCGGACCCGACAGCGCGGGAAGCACCGCTGCGGCCCCCGCGACCGCTCGGTCAGGAGCGTCAGCCCGCTTTACATCCCGGCGATGAGCTTTTCTACGCGTTCGTCGACGGAGCGGAAGGGGTCCTTGCACAGGACCGTGCGCTGGGCCTGGTCGTTGAGCTTCAGGTGGACCCAGTCGACGGTGAAGTCGCGGCGCTTTTCCTGGGCCCGGCGGATGAACTCGCCGCGGAGCTTGGCCCGGGTGGTCTGCGGCGGGATCGACTTGGCCTCGAAGATCTTGAGGTCGCTGGTGACCCGGTCGACCGCGCCGTTGCGCTGCAGCAGGTAGTAGAGGCCGCGGCCGCGGTGCACGTCGTGGTAGGCGAGGTCGAGCTGGGCGATGCGCGGGGCCGACAGCGGGAGGTCGTGCTTGGCCCGGTACCGCTCGATCAGCTGGTACTTGGTCACCCAGTCGATCTCGCGGGCGATCTTGTCGAGGTTGCCGTCCTCGATCGCGGTCAGCGCCCGCTCCCACATCTCGATGACGCGCAGCGTGATCGGGTCGATGCCGTTCTTCTCGGTGAAGTCCTTGGCGCGGGACAGGTACTCCCACTGGATCTCGAGGGCGGACATCTCCCGGCCGTTGGCCAGCCGGACCTTGCTGCGGCCGGTCATGTCGTGGCTGACCTCGCGGATCGCCCTGATCGGGTTGTCCAGGGTCATGTCGCGGAGGACGACCCCGGCCTCGACCATCCGCAGCACCAGGTCGGTCGAGCCGACCTTGAGCAGCATGGTGGTCTCGGACATGTTCGAGTCGCCCACGATGACGTGCAGACGGCGGAAGCGCTCGGCGTCCGCGTGCGGCTCGTCCCTGGTGTTGATGATCGGCCGGGACCTGGTGGTGGCGCTGGAGACGCCCTCCCAGATGTGCTCGGCCCGCTGGCTGACGCAGTAGACCGCGCCCCGCGGGGTCTGCAGGACCTTGCCCGCGCCGCAGATGATCTGCCTGGTGACCAGGAACGGGATCAAGATGTCGGCCAGCCGGCCGAACTCCCCGTGCCTGCCGACGAGGTAGTTCTCGTGGCAGCCGTAGGAGTTGCCGGCCGAGTCGGTGTTGTTCTTGAAGAGGTAGATGTCGCCCGCGATCCCCTCCTCGCGCAGGCGGCGGTCGGCGTCGACCAGCAGCCCCTCGAGGATCCGCTCGCCGGCCTTGTCGTGCGTGACGAGGTCAACGACGTTGTCGCACTCGGGTGTTGCGTACTCGGGGTGGCTGCCCACGTCCAGGTACAGCCGAGCGCCGTTGCGCAGGAAGACGTTGCTGCTTCGACCCCAGGAGACCACGCGGCGGAAGAGGTAGCGGGCCACCTCGTCCGGAGACAGCCGCCGCTGTCCCCGGAAGGTGCACGTAACGCCGTACTCGTTCTCGAGCCCGAATATTCGCCTGTCCACGCCCCTAGGCTACGTTCACTTACCCCCTGCGGTCACTATCCCGCGCCGAAGCCGGTAGACGACGGTAATACCGGACGGCACCGGACCGGGCTGGTAGACGAAGAACGAGGCGCCGTCGCGGAGCTCGGCGGGGGTGCAGATGAACTGCTCGGTCACCATGAATTCCCAGTTCGGATCGGCCACGCAGGCGGTCACGCCGGTCCGCTCGGCCTGTACCAGGAGACCGGTGATGGCCGGCCAGGCGCCGTTCTCGAACCGGAACACCAGCGGCCGGCCGTCGGCCTGCCGAGCGAGAAATGCGGTGCCGGGGCCCAGCGTGGGGTCGGTCACGATGCCCGTCGCGGCCGGCGTCTCCGGGTCCACGTGGGCCAGGTCGAACCGGGTGAGCGGGGCGACCGCGAAGGCCGCCGCGGCCGCGACCGCCGCGCACGTCGCGGCGACGGCGGCGACCCGCCCCGGCACCAGCTCGGTCGCGGCGAGGACGATCACCAGGACCGCGAGCAGCGGCGCGGTCCAGTAGAAGTAGCCGATGTAGTAGTTCGTGAGCGAGTCGGCCGCGTCCTTCGCGTAGGCGGCGAACATGATCGTGGAGAGGGCGTCGGCCGCCAGCAGGGCCCCGCAGAACCGGCGCAGCGGGCCGCTGGGCAGCCGCCAGGTCGCCAGGGCGGCCGCGGCCACCACGACGAGCGCCAGCGCCCAGGCGTGCTCGTGCGGCCACCAGAACCAGAGCACGTACCGCACCAGCTGCACCGGGCTGAAGGCCACCGGCTTGGCCGACGAGGTGTAGGTGACGTACTTGACGAAGTTGCCCGGCCAGTGCAGCGCGAGCTCGATCACCATCGGCAGCGCGAAGACCGCGCTGATGGCCGCCACCGGAATCCAGACGCGTCGGCCCGGGGGTGAAAACAGGGACCGTTCGATACTGGATTTTCCGGCTTTGACGTTTTCCCGCCACCGCCGCCACAGGACCGCCGCCACCGCCGCGACCGCCAGCACCGGGACGAAGAGCAGGAAGGCGGCGTAACCGTGGATCAGGAACCAGCCCGCCAGCGCCGCCAGCCAGCAGTCCTGGCCGCGCCCGGCCGCCACCGACGCGATCGCGACCACGAAGGCGAGGTAGGCCGGCACGAACACGTACGGCATCCAGTCCGAGCTGAACGCCGTCGGGTGCAGCGCGCCGAGCAGGGCGACCGCGGCCAGCGTGGCCGCGGCGCCGCGAAAAGACCTGGTCCAGCCGTAGCCGACCGCCACCACCGCCGCGGCGAACAGCGCGTTCAGCGCGTAGAGCCCGATCAGCTGCCCGTTCCACGCGGTCGGGACCAGGTGCAGCGCGTCGTAGAAGAGCGACTCGCCCCAGGCCTGCACGTACAGGAACGCGGGGCCGGGCTCGTTGAAGTGCTCCCGCGAGTAGTGGCCGACGAGCAGCGTGAACCGGCGGGCCTGCTCGATCAGAATCGAGTTGGCGCCCATGTCGGCGTCCTCGTACTCCGGGGTGCTGAACAGGAACGCGTTCCTGACCAGGAGCACCGCCAGGACCAGCGCGAACGGGGCGGCCCAGGCGATCACGGCGACCGGAACCCCGAGCAGGCGCGCCCGCTGGCCTTGCTGGCGGGGGTCCGCGTCCTCAGCGCGGTCGGCGGCGGGCTGGGGCTGCTGTCGTGGACCACCGATAATCACGTGGTCACGATAGTGGCGGTTATGCCCCTAGACAGCGCTAACAGTGACGATTGAGGCCAAATGGCTACGTTCGCAGACCCCCGGCGACCGCCACGGCGCCCTGGAACCGGGCCACCGCGGTTACGCCCCGGGGTTGCGTGCCGTCCGGGTAGACGCTCATCCGGTAGCCGGCCGTGAGCTGGGCCGGGGTGCAGATGAACTGGCTCGTCATCATGAACTTCCACTGCCGGTCCGCGACGCAGGCCCGGACTCCGGTCCGCTCGGCCTGCACGAGGATGCCGGTGACGGTCGGCCAGGCGTTGTGCGGGAAGGTCAGGACGATCGTGCGCCCGGGCGCCAGGGCGGCCATCGCGGCGACGCCGGCCGACAACGGCGCGTCGGTGCTGTAGCCCGCCCGCGGGTTCTCCGGATCAACGTAGACCGTCGTCAGCTGGGTCGCGGGCGCCGCCGCGAACACCCACCAGGCGGCCATCGCCGCTGCCGCCGTCACCGCCAGGCCGGCCTTCGCGCGGCCGGCCGACCCGATCAGCTCGGCCGCCGCGATCGCGCTGACGAGCAGCAGGACCACCGGGTTGGCCCAGGAGAAGTAGCAGATGTAGTGCTGGTCGATCTCGTCGACGCCGACCACCACGTAGCCGGCCACCGCCGCGCAGGAGAGCGCGTCGATCATCAGCAGCGAGCAGCAGAGCCGGCGGGCCGGGCCGGACGGGAGCCGCCAGCTGAGCAGCCCGGCCGCGAGCGCCAGGATCAGCGGTCCCGCCCACGCGTGGGCGTGCGGCCACCAGAACCAGAGCAGGTAGTCCGCCACCTGGACCAGGGTGTGCCCGCCCGCGCGCCCGCCGGACTGGTAGGCGAGGTAGGCCTTGAAGTTGGCCGGCCCGATCAGCGCCCACTGCAGGATCAGCGGCAGGGCGAAGGCGGCGCTGATCACGACGACCGGGAGCCAGACCCGCCACCGCGCGCGCAGGGCGCGGATGACCGGCCGGGGGAGGTCCCCGCGCCCCCTGCCCGCGCTGCGCGGGCGCGCCCGGAGGGCCGAGCGGAGCCTGAGCCCGGTTCGCACCGCGACCGGGACGGCCACCATGGCCGGCACCAGGAACAGGAAGGCCGCGTGCCCGTGGATCAGGAACCAGCCCGACAGCGCCGCGATCCAGGCGTCGGCCGAGCGCCCGGCCGACGCCGAGGCGAGCGACACCACGAACGCCAGGAAGGCCGGCACGTACACGTACGGCATCCAGTCCGAGTTGAACACCGCCGGGTGCAGGCAGCCGAACACGGCCAGCACCGCGGCGGCCGCGAGCACGCCGCGGGCCGACCTGGTCCAGCCGTAGACGACGGCCACCACGCACGCCGCAAACCCCGCGTTCAGCAGGTAGAGCCCGATGAGCTGGCCATTCCACGGGGTCGGGACGACGTGCAGCAGCGCCCAGAAGATCGACTCGCCCCACGATTCCACGTAGAGGAAGGCGGGGCCCGGATGGCTGAAGCCCTCCCGTGAGTAGTTGCCGACCAGCAGGGTGAACCGGCGGGCCTGCTCGATCAGGATCGAGTTGGCCGCCATGTCGGCCGACTCGTACTCGGGCGCGGAGAACAGGAACGCGTTCCTGACCAGCAGCACGGTGAGCATGGCGGCGAACGGCGCCGCCCAGACCCACCACGGTCGCGGCCGGGCGAGGGGATCGTCGTGGGCGGGCCCCGGCGGCCCGCCGACCTCGTCCGATGGGCTGTGAGTAGCGTCATCACCACGGATTGTGAGGGGCACGCGGCATAGCCTAGGGCAGTCGATCTGTCACTTTCAGTGACTTCCGTGGAAATGCGAGACGGGCCGCGGCAAGCCGCGGCCCGTCTCTTTTTTAGGAGCTAGAGCGTCCCGTTCTCGACCGCCTGCGTGATCCACGGGATCACTTCGTCGAGCATGGTCTCGAGCGAGGTGGTCGCCTCGAAGCCGAGCATCCGCTTGGCCTTGTCGGTCGACGGCACCCGGCGCTGCACGTCGTACTCGAACGGGTCGTCGCTGACCGTCCGCAGCGGCACGTCGGCGCCCTTGATCTTGCGCCAGATCACCTCGGCCAGCTTGGTCACCGTGGTCGACTCGGCCGTGGAGAGGTTGAAGTCCTCGTTGACGGCGTCGGGGTGGTCCATCGCGGTGATGATGCCGCGGGCGAGGTCGCCGCCGTAGGTGTAGTGCCTGATCTGCTCGCCGGTGCCGAGGATGTGCAGCGGGTCCTGGCCCTTGAGCACCTTCTGGACCAGGTCGGGGACGACGTGGCTCATCGCGAGCTTGACGTTCCCGGAGAGGATCTCCTCGTCGCCGAGCGCCCGGCTCTCGCCGATGCCCACGCAGTTGAACGGGCGGGCGATCGTGAACGGCAGCTGGTGCTGGTCCCAGGCGGCCTTCGCGTAGTACTCGACCGCGAGCTTCTGGAACCCGTAGGAGGACAGCGGCGGCGGGATCTCGCGCTCCGAGCCCTCGACCGACGGCCACTCGGTGGCGCTCTCGTAGACCATCGAGGACGACATGTAGGTCATCTTCTTCAGGCGGCCGTTCTTGTGCGCCGCGATGGCGGCGTCGCAGGACGAGGCCATGATCCGCTCGTTGGCGGCGAGCAGGTCGTACGCGTAGGTGTGGAAGTACGAGATGCCGCCGATCATCGCCGCGCCGGCGATGAAGTTGTCGCAGTCGGACAGCAGCCGCGTCATCAGCTCCACGTCTCGGGCGTCGCCCTCGACGAAGTGGTAATTCGGGTGGCTGTCGTAGGACTTGACGACCTTCCCGTACTTGGAGTAGTTGTCGATGCCGACCACGACATCGCCACGGCCAAGCAGCTCTTCGACGATGTAGCCGCCGATGAAGCCAGCGGATCCGCTGACCAGAACCTTCTGCATCTTTACTGACCTATTTCCTTCCGTACACGCTGCCCGTAGGCCCTGATCTGCTCCGCGGTCAACCGCGGTCCGAACGCGAACCGGTACCACCGCAGGTAACCGGGTATCCACTTGGCCACCCGGAAGTTCGACACGCCCGCCTGGCGGTCCAGCCAGATGGTGGGGATCTCCGCGACCGGCAGCCGCATCCGGCGCGCCTTGGCGGTGAGCTCGATGCCGAGCTCGAAGCCGTCCCGCGAGTCGATGCCGACCGAGCGGACGAACTCCGTCGAGTATGCCTTAAACGAGTTGGTGGCGTCCCTGGTCCCGATGTGCGCGAGGACCCGGAGCGAGCGGCCCGCGGTCTTCGACATCAGGCCCTTCAGGCCCGGCCCGCCGACCTGCTGGCCGCCGGGCATGTAGCGGGACGCGACCGCGACCGCGACGCCGCGGTCAACCAGCCGGGCCAGGTCGTCGATCTGCCGCGGGTCGTCGCAGCCGTCGGCCATCGTCACGACCGCGACCGGCGCCGCCGCCGCGTCGATGCCGAACCTGATCGCGTTGGCCGGGCCGCGCCCGTAGGTGTTGACGAGGGCGCGGAGCCGGGGCTCCTTGAGCGAGTACTCGTCGACGACGGGAACCGTCGTGTCCTCGGGGGCGTCCACCACGACCAGCACCTCGCACGGCAGGTGGACCGCCTCGAAGATCCGGTCAAGCACCGGGAGGATGTGATCCCCCTCGTTGTAGGCCGGGATCACGACGGAAACCCGCGGCAGATCACCGGTCATACGCGCACACCCGACCCCAGCACATTCCAGATGTCGGCCACCGGCTTGTCCGTTACCAGGCCGCGGTACTGCGGGTGCGGGGTGGCGATCACCAGCAGGTCGGACCGGGCGATGACCTCCTCCTGCGGGAGCAGCCGGGGGTCGACGGTGACGTACGGGTCGGCCGTCAGGACCCCGTCCGCCTTGAACTCAAGGATCCGCTTGAGCTTGTAGGACAGGCTCGACCTGATGTCGTCCGACTCGCCCTTGAACGCCATTCCGAGGATGCCGACCGTCATCGACGACAGGTCGTACTTCTGCTCGAGCCGGTGCACCAGGTAGAGCGGGAGCCCCTCGTTGATCGTCATCGCGGTGTGGCCGAGGGCGAAGTTGTTGTGGTTGAACGCGGCCAGCTGCATCGTGTCCTTGAACAGGCACGGCCCGGCCGCGAAGCCGGCCCCGGGCATGTCGGCCGCCCTCGGGTAGTCCTGGGCCAGCCCCTTGCGGATCCGCTCGAAGTCGAGACCCCGGTCGTTGGCCATCATGTAGAACTGGTTGGCGGCCGCGAACTTGATGTAGCGCCACACGTTGGTGAACAGCTTCGCGAGCTCGGCCTCCTCCGGCGACAGCTCGACGACGCTATCGGTCAGCAGCGAGAAGAGCTTGACTGCCCGGTCCATCCCCTCCGGCGTCCGCGCGGAGACGATCTGCGGCAGCTCGAAGAGCTCGGTCATCGCCTTGCCCTCGGCGATCCGCTCGGGGCAGAACGCGACCTCGATCGCGACCCCGAGGCCGACGATCATCTTCTCCACCAGCGCGGTGACGCCCGGGAAGACGGTCGAGCGGAGCACCAGCAGCTGGCCGTCGCGCAGGTACGGCGAGCAGCCGCCGAGCGCCTTCGGGATCGCGGTCTGGTTGGGGTTGAGGTGCTCGTCGACGGGGGTGCCGATGACCACGACCACGTTCTCGGCGGTGCCGACGATGGCCGGGTCAGTCGAGGCGGTCAGCCGCCCGCCCGCCACCGCGCGCTCCAGGAGCGGCAGGGCGCCCGGCTCGTCGAACGGCAGCCTGGCCGCGTTCACGCGCTCGACCGCTTCCTCGCTCACGTCGTAAATGGCCACCCGGGCACCGCGGTCGGCGAAGGCGATCGCGAGCGGCAGGCCGACGTGGCCACCACCGCCGATGACCACTACGTCCCGCTCGAACTCGCCGCTGGAAGGCGGTGTCGCCATGCTTGTCCCTCCGGTATGCCTGGTATGCCTGGTAAGCACGTCACGGGTGCCGAAGCACTCACCTTATCGGCATTGTCCACGCGCGTTCTTCTGATTGATCATTTGCTGCGGTCGGCAGGAAATGACTAATATTTACTTAAGGGTTGTTACAACTCGCGGATCTCGCGCGGGCGCAAACAAGCTACCAGTCGGTCGCGACGTACTTGGTCTCCGTGTACTCGAGCAGCCCGTCGTGGGCGCCCTCGCGGCCGAGGCCCGACTGCTTGACCCCGCCGAACGGGGCGGCCGGGTCCGACACCAGCCCTCGGTTGAGGCCGACCATGCCCGCCTCCAGCGCCTCCGACACCCGCAGTCCGCGCCGCAGGTCCTGGGTGTAAACGTAGGAGACGAGCCCGAACTCGGTCGCGTTGGCCCACCGGATCGCGTCCGCCTCGTCGGTGAACCGCACCACCGGCGCGACCGGCCCGAAGATCTCGGTACCGAGGATCGCCGCGTCCGACGGCACGCCGTCGAGCAGCGTCGGGGTGTAGAAGTAGCCGCGCCGGTCGGGCGCGCCGCCGCCGGTGACCACGTTCGCCCCGGCCCCGGCCGCCTCGTCCACCAGGCCGACCACCTTGGACCTGGTCGCCTCGTTGACCAGCGGCCCGATCTCGGTCGCCTCGTCCAGGCCGGGCCCGACCACCATGGACTTCATCCGCTGGGCGAACGCGGCGTTGAACTGGTCCGCGACCGCCTCGTGGACGTAGAACCGGTTGGCGGCGGTGCACGCCTCGCCGCCGTTGCGCAACTTCGCGATCAGCGCGCCCTCGACCGCGGCGTCGATGTCGGCGTCGTCGAAGACGATGAACGGCGCGTTCCCGCCAAGCTCCATCGAGCAGGACATGACGGAGTTCGCCGCCTGGCGGAGCAGCAGCCGGCCGACCTCGGTCGAGCCGGTGAACGAGAGCTTGCGCACCCGCGAGTCGTTCAGCATCGCCTCCACCGCCGGGCCGGGCTTGGACGTGGTGACGACGTTGACCACGCCGTCGGGCACGCCCGCCTCGCGCAGCAGCGCGGCCAGCGCGAGCGCGGTCAGCGGGGTGTCCTCGGCCGGCTTGAGCACCACCGAGCAGCCGGCCGCCAGCGCCGGGCCGATCTTGCGGGTGGCCATCGCGGCCGGGAAGTTCCACGGGGTGACGAGCAGGCTGACCCCGATCGGCTGGTGCAGGGTCAGGATCTTGTTGGCCCCGGACGGGGCGCGCATCAGGGTGCCCTCGATGCGCACCGCCTCTTCGGCGTACCAGCGGAAGAACTCGGCCGCGTAGGTCGCCTCGCCCCGGGCGTCGCGCAGCGACTTGCCGTTCTCGGCCGACATCAGCCGCGCGAACTGCTCGGAGCGGGCGGTCATCAGCTCGAACGCCTTGCGCAGGATCTCCGCCCGCTGCCGGGGCGGGGTCGCGGCCCAGCCGGGCAGCGCGTCGTGGGCGGCGCTGACCGCGTCGAGCGCGTCCGACGCCGTCCCGTCGGCGACCTCCGCGATCGGCTCCTCGGTGGCGGGGTCGAGGACCGGGAACGTCGCGGCCCCCTTGCTCCACTCGCCCCCGATGAGCAGGCCGGTCGGAACGTCGATGCCGGTGAGTTCGGCGATGCTCATGTGCTACTCCATGCCTTCAGCGTCTGGGTGACCCGCTCCATCGAGCCTACGCTGCTCCGCCTCGCCTCTCCGACGCCTCGCCCCTCCGACGCCGCGCGGTCAGTCACCGGGAGCATCGTCTTGCCCGCCAATGGTGACGGATCCGAAGTCGCGCCCCATTAGCACCGGTCCGCTGTGCACAGTTCCGGTGATCGTGTTGATAACGTTCCCGCCCGCAGCAGGAAGGGCGGCCCGGAATTCCGCCATGAGCGCCTGGAGTTCCCCTGCCGCCTCGGGGTAGTCGGCGAGCAGGTCCGCGATACGGGTCTGCCACTGGCGAGCCTGCGCCGCCTGAGCCCTTACCAGCTCTCCCGGCGTGCTGGCAGCGAGCTGCTGCCTCGTCTGGTCCAGCCGTCGCTGGATGCGCGGGTCGGATCTGCCCCGCCCAAAGATGCGTGCCACCTTTGCGCGCACTCCTTCGAACGCGTCGGTGACCGCCACAGCGACAATAGTGTTCCCCGCCAGCGCCGCCAAGGCTTCGATTTCCATGTCCCGCTCCTTCGGCAGATGGGCAACTCAACGATTGCACGGAATGCGCAGGCGCCGCTATTGCGGAGCGCCGCGACACATTCGAGACGAGGCAGCCCCAGCCCGAAGTCGCCGAGAACTCACTTGACTACTTGACCGTGGTCGACTATTCTCTGACGAGTCGAGAGCGCAGCTCATGACGGTAGAGGCGAGGGAGAAGCCGGGCAACGACCCCAGGAAAGCAGAGGACCCTGCTACCGGTCCGGTTGTTATGCCTTGCGGCTGTCCCGGTAGCAGGGCTGAGAACAGACAGAAACTATGCCAAGCCAGCGTGCGGCTCGATGATCTTCAGAATCAGACCTTGAAGATCCAAGTAGGACTTACTGTCGCACATTGGACATGGACTGACATAAAGGTAACGAGGTGTATTAGGTGCACTAGGCGTGTCCTACAGCGCGCTGCCGGTCGAGGCCGCCCGGATGTACCGGCTGATGGGGCTCTTCCCCGGCACGAACTTCGACAGCGCGGTGGCGGCGGCGACCGCGGCCGTGGCGCGAGCGCAGGCCAAGCAGCTGCTCGGGATGCTGACCGACGCCAATCTCCTTGACGACACCGTCGGCGGCCAGTATCGCTTTCATGACCTGACCCGACTGCACGCCCGCGAGACGGCGGAACGCGAGGAACTCTCATCCGCGCGCGCTGAGGCGATCCGCCGCATGCTCGACTGGCTGCTTACCGCTACGGCCGACGCTTGCCGCGTTGTGATGCCCTATCGATCGGACGTGGCTCCCGACGTCCGGTACCCGCCCGCTGAACCGGTCCGGTTCGCCGGCCCGAGCGGTGCGCTCGACTGGCTCGACCGCGAGCTGCCGAACGTGATCGCCGCCGCCCGCCTGGCGATGAGCGAGCGACTCTGGCTGGTACCGCCCCAGCTCGCGGACACGATGTGGCCACTGTTCGTCTACCGGGGACGATACGCCGAGCGGCTCGAGCTTGACCGCCTGGGCCTCAACGCGGCCCGCGAAAACGGCGATGCCGTCGGCGTGGCGAAGATGCTTTACAAGCTCGGCCGGTCCGTCATGGACATCGGCCAGCTCGATCAGGCGCAGGATTACTTCGGGCAGGCGCTCGACGCGTGGCGCGACCTCGGCCAGCGCGACCGGGCAGCCGGCTCGCTGCGCAGGCTCGGCTTCGTGGCCAGGGCCCGCACTCGCGCCGACGACGCCATCGGCTGGTTTAGCCGGGCACTGGCCGAGTACCGGGAACTGTCCGACGCCAGGCACATCGCGCTGACACTGACCGACCTCGGTGACGCGCTCACCGAGGCCGACCGCACCGATGAGGCAATCAGCGCCCTGACCGAGGCCGCCTCGCTCCTGGCGAACTCCGACGACCCGTACAACCAGTCGCGGGTGATGACCCGACTTGGCCGTGCGCACGCGCGCGCCGGGCGTCTGGAGACGGCGGCCGCCCAGCTGGACCAGGCGCTGCGCGCCATGCGGGAGATCGGCTCAGTACGAGGTGAGGCGGAGGCGCTGTTGTCTCTCGGCGATCTGGCATTCCAGGCGGGGAACCGAAATGAGGCCCGTATCCGCTACGCCGCGGCCCAGCGGCTGCTGATCAGCCTGGGCTCGCTGGATGAGGCTCTGGTCACGGTACGTCTTGCGCGGCTTGACCGGCCGGGGCAGCACTGACCCACCGGTCAACCGATACTCGCACCTGGTGCTCCGTCGACAGCCGCCTCAGTTCGTCCTCAGTCAGCGACACCGCGCTCGGCAGCGTGTCCCCGATCTTCCACCCGGCGTGCAGCACCGCCGTCCGGAGTGCGTCCACCGGGTTGCCGGTCGCCAGCCAGCCGTGCAGAAAGGAAGCGAACAGCGCGTCTCCTGCGCCCGCGGTGCTCACCACGCCGCGCGGCGCGATCGCCTCGGCCCGCACCAAGGTGCCGTCCCGCAGCCCGAGCATCGCCCCGTCCGCTCCCCGGCCGATGCCGACGATCTGGCATCCCGGGTACCTGGCGAAGACCTTAGCCATCCATTCATGGGGAGGGCACCGGAGCCTCTCATGCGAGCAGAACACGATGTCGGCTGCTTCCATCCACGGCCGGTTGTGCGCGTCATCGGGCTCTGCGATGAGATGAACATCGACGGCGATTCGAACGGACGCTCGCTCTGCCCAGCGGATCAGCGGTCGGACGAACCTGGCGTTCGTGAGCACGGCCAGATCTGCTCCGTCGGCGAGGCGGTGGAACATCTCGGCCGGATAGCCGACGGCGTTCACCGCAGCCAGGTAGGGAAATCCCGTCCGGCTACCGTCAGGAGCGACGAGCACGACGCCGAGGGAGGTCGCCCCGGCATCGACGACACCGGGCCCGAGGAGCCCGCTCGCCTTCAGGTCCGCCCTAACCGCCACGCCCGCCGGGTCCGTCCCGGCCAGGGTGCAGAGCCGCACGCTGTCGCCGAGGGCGCTGAGCACCTTGGCGATGTGCGCCGCCGAGCCGGTCACCCCCGCGCGCATCCAGGCGGGCATGGAAGTCGACTCGGATTCCAGCGGGCAGTCGTCCACTCCGGCGGATATGTAAAGGCTGGCGACCCCGACGACGACGATTTTCGCCACTGTCAGTCACCCCGCCTGATGACAAAGGGCGGCGCCGCCTGTCGAGTGACCGGGATCGATGATGGCTGGCTGAGCCCGAGCAGCCGGTAGACCAGCCTTCGCATGTTCCTGTCGAACCGGCCAGGCTCGGAGCTGAGCCGGGCGGCCACCGCCCTTGACAACTCGGCATCGCGGCCCGCCATCAGGTCCGCCAACTGCCCCACGATCGGTTGATCGAGACTCAGCCTCCGGGCGCCCTGGGCAAGTACCTCAGCAGCCGATCCCGGCACGACGTCCGCATCGGGAAACGTGCCCAGGACCACGGGCACCCCGGCGGCGGAGGCGTACACGGTGCCCGATCCCGCGTCACCGATCACCGCGTCGGCCGCCAGGACCGCGCCGAGCCACTCGGCTTCCGGTGGCACGAGCGCGAGTCCGCGCCGCATCGCGTCACCCAGCCAGGAGCGCACCTGACGCGGGCCGTGGCCATACCAAACGTTGGTATGCATCAACGCGGCAATCCGGTAGCGGTCCCGGGGAAGCTCGGCCAGCAGCCGGTCGTGCAGGTCCGCAAGCTGGCCGAAGAGGGAGGTGGTTCCCCAGGTCGAGGAGGTGATCACCAGCCTCGCGCCCGGTGGCACGCCAAGCGCGCCGCGATAGTCGCTGCGACGCTGACCGCTGACGAGAATCTGGTCGTAGCACGGGTCGCCCGCGACTTCGGCGACGGGCAGCGCCTCGGGGCACTGCCGACCTAGAACTGCCAGATCGGCCCGGTGCGATAGGACGATCGCGGCGGGCACGACCCGTCCGCCCTTGACCAGGTTCTGCTGGTCAAGGCCGAAGGCGCCGCGGGCCGCGACCGCTCCGTCCGCCATTCGGCGGACCACCAGCTTGTTGTAGCCCGCGCCATGCGGTACCACGATCAGCGGCGCGTGCAACTCGTGAACCGCCTCGTAGCTGGCGGCGAGCGCGAGGTCGAACGGCGTCCTGGTCGCCTGCCCCCAGCCGATTGTCACTCCGTCCAGCCGCCGCAGCAACCGGGCGACGCCGCCAGAGAAGACCTCGGGGGCGGCGGTGAAGACCACCTGCACCCGGTAGTCCGATTCGAACAGCGGCAGCAGCCCGGCCAGCCGCTGAGCCGTTGCCACCGAATGCACGACCACAAGCACCGTTTTGCACCCGGTGCGCGTAACCCACCGTCCTGCGTCAAGCCCCACCGGCACCTGACGCCATTCCACGTTACCCATGGCACTCACGAACCCCTTTGCCTGCCCTCGTTGTCGGGCTAGGCGGTCGCGGCACGTCGTCGGCCGGCCCGCCTTCCCCCAGTCACGATGCGCGGCGCAGCTTGCCGACAACCTTGCACCGACCTTGCAGCTTCGCAACGTAATGCATTCGTAAGCTAACTCTTCGCCACTTGGTGGTTCATGTACCTATTTAAGGGAAATGCCCTAACTCGGGCCGTATGACGGAATTCGCGGAAGGATCAACGGGTGGAGTTCCGCATGCTGGGGCCGATCGAGCTACTGAGCGGCGGCAAGACTTACAAGCTGGGTGCCCGCAAGGAACGCGGCGTGCTGGCGATCCTGCTGTGGGAGCTGGGACACCCTGTGCCCGCGGAAACCTTGGTCAGCCGGATCTGGGGTCACGACGCATCGGCGAACGCGTTCGAGTCGCTCTACCAGAACGTGTCCCGACTGCGGATGAGACTGCGCACCGCCGGCGGGACGGGCACGGAGCTGCCCAACCGCCTGGGTAGCTATCAGCTTGACGTCAGCCGTCTGGATGTCGACGCTTGGCGGTTCCGCGCGCTTAGCGACGATGCCCGGGGCGCCGCCGTCCGCGGCGACGACGAACTCGCGGTCGCCCTCTTCGCCGAGGCGGACGCGCTCTGGCGCGGCATCCCACTGGACGGGCTCGACGGCGACTGGGTGGAGGGAATTCGGGCACGTCTGAACGAGGAACGACTCTCGTCGGCGGAACAACGCATCCGGGCCGGGCTACGGCTGGGCCGGCATGCCGACCTGGTCGGCGAGATTGCGGATCTCAGCCGCCAGGATCCGTTCAACGAGATCCTGCTCGAGCTTCACCTCCGCGCGCTCTACGGCTCGGGCCGCCAGGCCGAGGCCCTGTCGACCTGGCGTCAGGCCGATCGCCGCTGGCGGGAGGAGGTGGGAGGGGACCTTGGCCGCGCGCTGCGGAACCTTCATCAGCTCATGCTGCACGATGATCCCACGCTCAGCGGCTCCGCCCGGTCCCCGGCGACGGGTCACCTGCCGACGGCGTCCGAAGCGGTACCGCCGATGACGCTGCCGAGCACCATGCCGGGTGATAATCCCGACTTCACCGGACGCGCGGCGGAACTGGAGACGCTGTCCTCCTGGCTCGGCTCCGAGTCAGGCCAATCGACCGTCCCCATTGCCGTGATCAGCGGGATGCCAGGAGTGGGGAAGAGCGCATTCGCGGTGCATGCCGCGCATCTTCTCCTCGGGCGGTACCCAGACCAGCTGTACCTGTCCTTGCGCGGGCACGACCCCAAGGGTGCACCGCTGGAGCCGGCGGCGGCGCTCGGCACCCTGTTGCGCAAGCTGGACGTGCCCGGCAGCGTAATCCCGGCCGATGCCGAGGACCGCGCCGCCTTGTGGCGGTTCAAGCTGGCCGACCGCAAGGCGCTCATTCTCTTGGACGATGCGCTCGACGCCGATCAGGTCCTGTCTTTGCTGCCCGGCGGCCCCGGCTGCCTGGTGCTGGTTACCACTCGGCGCCGAACGCTCATCCTGCCCGGCATGCTCTCCCTCCCGCTGGATCCGATGCCGCAAGCGGACGCGGACGCGCTCTTCACCCGCACTGCGGGCGCGGGCAAGGCCGCCGACCGGGCCGCCGTCGCCAGCGTCGTCCGCCTCTGCGGATATCTGCCGCTCGAGATCCAGCTGGCCGGCCGTCGGCTCCGCAGGCACCCGGCCTGGAATGCGATCGACCTCGCATCCAGGCTGGCGGACATACGGTCCGGCGACCGCGACATGACGACCGCGCTAGCTCTGTCCTACCGCTATTTAACGGCCGGCCAGCAGCGGCTCTTCCGCATGCTGGCGCTGCATCCGGGAGATAGCTTTCCGCCGCACGCAGCCGCGGCCATGGCCGGCGATGCATCCCCGGCCGAGACCGAGCGCGCACTGGAGATCCTGCTCGACTTCCACCTGATCGAGGAGCCGGTTCCCGGGCGGTACCAGTTCCATGCCCGAGTCCGCGATCACGCTGCGGAACTCGCGGCGACCGTCGACTCGGAGCAGGACCAGCGGCTTGCCAGGCAGCGGCTGCTCGACTACTACCTGGGTCTCGCCGACCACGCCGACCGGATCATCCGGCCGTTCGATCGACGCATCGCTGTGCGCGACGCAATCGCCTCACCTAGCCTGCCGTCCATGAGCACCCGACGCGAGTGCATGGCGCTGCTCGAAGCGGAGAAGGCCAGCCTGCTTGGCGTCACTCGCTACGCGGCCGGCAACGGGTGGCCCGTTCACGCTGGCCTGCTTGCGCACCTGCTCGGCGGGTTCCTCGACACCCTGGGAGACTGGACCGATGCGATCGACCTGCACCGCCGGGCCGTCGACGCCTGGCGCGCAGGCGGGAACGCCGCTGGTGAGGCGGCGGCCCTAGTCGACCTCGGGTTCATCCTGTGCCGGACGGGCCGGCACGCCGAGGCGGCCGAATGCGCGCGGGACGCGCTGGCAATCGCGCGATCAGCCTCAGACCGGGCAGGCGAGGCTACCGCCCTGCACACCTTGGGGATCATCCTTACCTGGGCGGGAACCTATGCGGACGCGCTTACCTGCCATGACCAGGCCCTGGCGATCTGGCGAGACCTCGACGACCGGCACGGCGAGGCGGACGCCCTCGGCCGGAGCGTCATGGCGGCTGCGCGCCTCGGGAGACATCCGGACGCGCTCCGGCGGGCCGAGCTAGCCCTCAGCGCCTACCGTGAACTCGGGGATTTGCAGGGCGAGACCAACGCGCTCAACAACCTCGGCGGCCTGCAACAGGACGCACGCTGCTACGAAGACGCGCTCATCAGCTACCAGCAGGCTAAGGCGGCGTTCCTGGAAATCGGCGACCGCCAGGGCGAGGCCATCGCGCTCAGCAACATAGGCGGCATCCGGCGGCTCTCGGGGCGTCATGATGAGGCCCTGCGCGATTACCGGACCGCGCTGACCATCTTCCGTGACATCGGTGACCGCAGATCCGAGGCGGAAACGCTGAATGGCATGGCCGCCACGTTCGCCGATGCGAGCGACCAGCCCGCCGCGCTTAGCCAGTACGAACGGGCGCTCGCGCTCGGCAGCGAGCTTTCCGAACCATACCTGCTGGCGGCGTCCAGCCTCGGCATCGGCTCGGTCCACCTCCGGCTGGGTAGTTACGCGGCGGCGGCCGACGACTACCGGACCGCCGCCGAGCTCAGTCGACAGATAGGCGACCCACAGCAGGAAGCGGACTCGCTCTACGGGCTCGGCTGCGCCCTCCTGCAGACCGATGGCAAGGTGGCCGGCCGAGAACCGCTGCTCAGGGCGCTTGTCCTCTTCCAAGGCCTGGACAGCCCCCAGGCGAGCGATGTCCGCGCCCGGCTGCAGGCGTCGGACAACGACGAAACTTCAACGTTGAATGTGGCTTTCCGGGAAGGCAACGCCGGTGAGTTCCTCGGAAACCAGCCAGAGGCGGCGGGCGGCTTCCGCGTCGCGGGCGGCGGCGGAGCGGGCGACTAGCTTGGGCGCGCCCCGCAGGCCGAGGCCGAAGGGGCCGGACGGGCCGGCGAAGCTGCCGCCGGGGATGTCGGCGACCGCCGCGTAGAGCGTGGGCAGCGCCCCGCCGGCCGCGTCCTGCGCGATCAGCCGGTTGCCGACGTGCTCCATCGCGAACGCCAGCAGCCGACTGCCGCTGTGCGACTGGAGATTGGTGGCGGCGTAGCCGGGGTGGGCGGCGGTCGCCTTCACCGTCGACCCGGCCTCGGTCAGGCGGCGCTGGAGCTCGGTCGTGAACAGCAGGTTGGCCAGCTTCGACTGGCCGTAGGCGCGCCAGGGCCGGTACCGCTTGCGCTCCCAGTTGAGGTCGTCGAAGTCGATCGCGCCGGACTTGTGGGCGTCCGACGACACCGTGACGACGCGGCCGTCGGCGGCGACGTGCGGCAGCAGGAGGTTGGTGAGGGCGAAGTGGCCGAGGTGGTTGGTGCCGAATTGCAGCTCGAAGCCGTCGGCGGTGCGGCTGAGCGGCGGGATCATCACCCCGGCGTTGTTGATCAGCAGGTCGATGTCGCCCTGCCAGGCGGCCGCGAAGGCGCGGACCGAGTCGAGGCTGGCGAGGTCGAGCGGGCGGACCTCGGTCATTCCGGGCAGGGCGGCGGCGGCGACCTCGCCCTTGGCCTGGTCGCGGACGGCGAGCACGACGGTCGCGCCGGCCCCCGCGAGCGCGGCCGCGGCGGCGTGGCCGATGCCGCTGTTGGCGCCGGTGACGATGACCGTCTTCCCGGCCAGGCCGGGGATGTGGTCGGGGGTGAAGGGAGCCATCGGGTCAGCCGTCCTCAGCCGGTCGCGTTGAGCCAGCGGACCGGGGCGCCGTCGCCGGCCCGGCGGAATGGCTCGAGCTCGTTGTCCCAGGCGGCGCCCAGCAGCCGCTCGATCTCCTTCTCGAGGGCCGAGGTGCCGTTGGCGCCGAGCGCGAGAACGGCGCGGAGCTTGTTCTCCGGGACCAGGATGTCGCCGTTGGCGCTGGTGGTGGCGGAGAAGATGCCGAGGTTGGGCGTGTAGCTGTAGCGGACAGCGTCGCAGCCGGGCGACGATTCCTCGGTCACCTCGAAGCGGAGCCGGTTCCAGCCCGCGAGCGCGGACGTGATCGCGCCGCCCATGCCGGGCTGCCCCTTCCAGGTCAGCTCAGCACGAAGAGACCCTGGGGCAGCGGGCTGGCTGACCCAGGGCATGCTGACGGTCGACCCGACCGTCCCCGCCACTGCCCACTCGATGTGCGGGCAAAGCGCGGCGGGCGCCGAGTGAACCTGCAGAACGCCATATACCGACACCGGTGCCTCCCAGAGACGAGGTTCGCCTTCCCCTGCGACCTCGGCCTCATCGAGCGGCTCCGCACTCACTTGCTGCGCACGGGTTGCCCGGTATCTTCGTCATATTCTGCCGTAGCTCCACTATCAACACCAGTGGTATTGCCAAGAATCCCGCGTCTACGCATGAGCAGGACCAGCGCGGCCAGTCCGGTGACCGCCACGCCGGTCCACATGACGTAATCGCCCGCCTGGTCGTAGAACGTCCTGTCGGCCGCCGCGGGGAGGTCCAGGCGGACAGTGACCGCGCCGCTGCCGTCCTGGCCGAGCCACGCGAGCTCCCTGCCCCGGGCGTCGAAGGCCACCGAGTCCCCGGTCAGCGCGGCCTGGACGACGGGGCGGCCGGTCTCGGCCGCGCGCAGCGCCGCCAGCGACCCGTGCTGGTCGGGACCCCAGGTGCCCTGGAAGGTGGCGGTCGACGACTGGTAGACGATGACCTGGGCGCCCTGGTCGGTCTCGACCCGGGACATGTCCGGGAACGCGGACTCGAAGCAGATCAGCACGCCGATCGTGAGCGGCCGGCCGTTCGGGGTGCTGGTCACGGTCAGCGTGTGGGCGCCGGTGCCGGGGATCATGTTGCTCGGCGCGGCCTTGCTGATGCTGGTCAGCCAGCCGAGCTGGTTGCGGAACGGTATGTACTCGCCGAACGGGACCAGCCGGGTCTTGACGTACCGGCCCTGGATGCCGGACGGGCTGACCAGCACGGCGACCTTCTCCTGGCCGCCCGCGGTGGTGCTGTCGCTGCCGCCGCTAGGGCTGGAGCTCGGGCCCGGGACGTTGGAGTCCTGGCTGGCGAGAATCTCGGCGTGATCCTTGGCCGACAGCTGCTCGATCTGGCTGAGCAGCGAGTGGTCGAAGGTCAGGTCGTCGGCGACGCTCGACTCGCCCCAGACGATCAGGTTGGGATGTTCGGCGGCGAGCTTGCCGTTGGCGCTGAACTCGGCCGTCAGCGCCTCCGAGGCGTTGACCCGCTGGGTGGCGTTCTGCACGTTGCCCGGCTGGACGAGGGCGATCGTGACCGACCGGACGGCGGGGAACGGCGCGGTCAGCGCGAACGCGAGCGGGCCCGATCCGACGGCGGCGGCGAACGCGGCGACGCCGAGCGCGCCGAGCCCGATCCGGCGGCCGGCTGGCCGGGCGGTGGCGGTGGCAGGGGCGGTGGCGGTGGCAGGGGCGGTAGCCGGGGCGGTGGCGGTTGCGGCGGTGGCCGGGGCGGTGGCGGCGGCGGTGGCCGGGGCGGTGGCGGCGGTGGCCGGGGGCGGGCCGGTGAGCAGGGCCGGGCGAAGCGCGCTGAGCACCAGCAGCAGCCCGGTGTTGGCGAGCAGGAGCGCGACGCTGACCAGCCAGGTGCCGCCGATGGCGGCGAGCGCGAGGACGGCCGGGTGCTGCCACTGGGAGGCGCCGTAGAGCCCCCAGGGCCCGCCCAGCCCCTGATAGGACCTGATCCACTCGGGGATCAGCCAGCAGCTCGGCACCAGGATCAGCGCGGCCAGCGCCCGCGGGGCCGACGCGGGCGGTCTGAGCAGCTGGTTGACCGCGATCGAGAACGGCGCCCACATGCAGCCGAAGACCGCGCCGATCAGCACCACGCCCGGCCCGATCTCCGGCGTCATCCACTGCAGGATCGCGATCAGGTAGCCGGCGCCGAACCACCAGCCTCGGGCCAGGGCCTCCTTGGTGGTGCCGGCCCGGGTGAACAGCACCATGCCCGGCACCAGGGCGAACCAGGCAAGATAGGACAGGCTGGGCCCCGGGAAAACGAGCACGGCGGGAACCCCGCCGGACAAGAACGCCAGCCACCGGACCGGGTACCGGAAAGGCCGGGTGAGCACGCTGCGCAACCTCACGCTTCCATTCTCCGCCGGATGCAGCCGTCTCGCCACGCAGGGCCTGACCGTAGCGTCAGGCGTCCGTCGCTCGCGGGTGGCCGGGACCGTCGTATCGCGAGGCTGCTCTTGAGCCGGTGATGGCGCGGCGCGTCCATCGGCGGGCCTGGTTCCGTCGCATCGTCTGCCAGGCCGCGAGCGTGTTAACCGGCGGCTGACGGCGCAATTCCTCCCAGCCCCTGGCGGGGCGCTCGGCCCACCCGTTAGCGATGCGGGATGAACGAGGTCGAGCAGCTTCCCGAGCGGTCCCCGTGTACCACCCGGACGCTCACCACCACCTTGTAACCGGGTGTCGCGCCGCTGATGTAGTAGCCGATGGACGCGTTGCCGCGGCGCCCTGCCGTGCCGGTCTTCTTGTGGTTGGTGGTCCGGTAGTGGGCGACGGTTGCCACCGAGGCATAGCCCGTGGTGTGCACCAGCACGTAGGTCGTGGTGTAGTCACGCGGTCGGCTGTTGCTCATCGACGCGTGGCAGGGCAGCGCCGCGCTGACCGGCGCGGCGACAGCCGGTGCAGCGACCGCTGGCGTGGCGACCGCCGACAATGCGGCACCGGCGGTCAGCAGCGCAGCCGCAGCGCTCCGGGCGGCGATGGGAGACCTCAGGCGTTCCATGACAACTCCTTCAGCGAATACGCGATGGATACTTAATGTCACAAATTGTTACTTTTAGTGAGATGAGTCCGGGACTCGGACTTTGTAGACGACGTATCTCAGGAGAGCGTCACCGAGCTGGTCACGTACCTGCCGGTCGCGTAGCCGGGCCGGTGCGCGGTTACCACGCAGTGCAGAGTCTTGCCCCGGTCCTTGGTCGGCGCCGTGTACCTGTCGGACGTCGCACGGGCGATCGCGCCCTTGCCGAGGTACCACTGGTAGCTGTAAGAGCTGGCACCTGGCGCCCACGTTCCCGAGCTCACCGACTCGGGCTTCCCTGCTTTGTGAGGACCGGAAAGCGTCGGCTTCTTCACGACCCGGAGCGGAGCCCCGAGGGCTACCTTGGCGGTGGACGACTTTTTCGTCAGCGTGCCCCCGCTATTCGTCAGCGTTACCGAGCAGGACAGCTCCTTGCCCAGGTCTGCGGCCGTCGGGGTGAAATCCCGCCCGGTGCCGCCGTTGACCGCTGCCCCGTTCACCAGCCAGGCGACGGCGGTCGCGGTCGCGTTCAGGCCGCCGAATAGGCACGTGTCAGGCTTCCCGACCCTGGATGGGCCGCTCAGCTTCGGGCCTGAGGTGAAGGCGAGGGTGGACACTCGCCCGATTCCGGCCGTGCCCATCGTGAACCAGAGTGCGTTGCCCGAACCGCGCGCGATCTCGTTCGCGGGGACGTTACGGTCGGGAGTGACGTACGTGGTGACCGCGCCGCCGGCTGTCATCCGCCCGACGACGGAGATGTCCGTCGTGGCAGGAGAGCCGTAGTCGATGAACCAGAGGGCGCCGTCCGGGCCCTCGACGATCCCGCCACCGCCGCCGAGGTAGGCGCTGCCGAGGGTGCCGAAGCCTGAGTTAACGAAGTCGGTGACGACGCCGCCCATCGTGATCCGCTCGATTGAGCTGGGATTGACCGACGAGCCGAGGGTGCCGTTCGTGAACCACATCGAGTGATCCGGTCCTGCTGTTATGTCCTTCGGCTGGTAGCTGCCGGGGTAGGAGTACTTGGTCACCACGCCGGAGGTCGTGATTCGCCCGATCGATCCGGCGTTGGTGCCGCTATAGGCGCTGTTCACGAACCACATGGCGCCGTCGGGACCCTCGGCGATGCCGGCCGGGGCGCTGATGCTTGGCGCCGTGAAGGTCGTCAGCGTCCCCGTCGTGGTGAGCTTCTCGATCGAGGGGGTGGTGTAACCGCCGCCCGATTCGTTGGTGAACCACAGCGTGTCGTTGGGCCCGGCCGCTATCCAGTCCGGCTCGCTTATCCGCGGAGCGTGGAAGA
>Ga0302326_10002410_pt1 | contig 45741 bp, 33 predicted proteins | sample Palsa_T0_3_FD_202264 | JGI IMG/M metagenome (GOLD analysis project Ga0302326, IMG submission 202264) | Peat permafrost microbial communities from Stordalen Mire near Abisko, Sweden - Palsa_T0_3 | ecosystem: Environmental > Terrestrial > Soil > Palsa > Peat permafrost | place: Sweden: Abisko... | reverse complement strand
GCAACCAACCTGCGCGCCAAACTTGGAGAATCGCTCGCCTCAATCCAGAAATTCGACGTGCCGGTGGAGGCAACCACGACATCACTCGAAGCGCTGAAAGCCTTTAGCATGGGCATCACAACTTTTCGCACCAGGGGTGATGCCGCGTCGATCCCGTTCCAGAAACGGGCCCTGGAGCTCGATCCCAATTTTCCCGCCGCATACGCCGCCCTGGGGGTTGCGTACATGAATCTCGGGCAGGCCAGTCTGGCCACCGAAAGCATTGAGAAAGCTTATGCTCTTCGCGACAAGGTTAGCGAGCGCGAGAAATACCGCATCTCTTCGCTGTACTACCAAAACGTTACGGGTGAGTTAGAGCAGGCGAGCCAAGTCTACGAACTGTGGGCGAAGAGTTATCCACTCGATTCAGTGCCCCACGGCAACCTGGGGGATCTTTATAGTCAGCTTGGCCAATACGAGAAGGCATTGACGGAGGCACGAGAGGCCGTGCGTCTCGAGCCGAGCATCGTCGGTTACACCAATCTAGCCGGAAATTACCTCTCCTTGGGCCGACTAGATGACGCCGAGAAAGCGATCGAGCGGGCAAAGGCGAGTAACCTGGATGGCGATTTCCTGCACCAGGAGATTTACTACTTGTCTTTCCTGAAGGGCGACGTGGCGGAGATGGAACGGCAGGTGACGTGGGCCGCGGGCAAGCCTGGAACTGAAGACCTGCTGCTCTCGTGCCAATCCGACACCGAGGCATACTACGGAAGGCTGCAAAAAGCGCGGGACTTCTCCCGGCGCGCTGTAGATGCGGCGACCCGTGCGAACGCCAAAGAAGCCGCCGCGCTGTGGCAGGTCAACGCTGCATTGCGGGAAGCGGAATTCGGCAACGACGCAGCCGCAAAGCAGGGAGTCGCCTCGGCCCTGACGCTGGCCCCGGGCCGGGACGTGAAGCTCTTCGCCGCTCTGGCGATGGCGCGGGCCGGCGACACCGCGCGCGCGAAGGCAATCGCAGAAGAACTGGAAAAGGACTACCCGTCGCAAACCGTGCTGAAAGTCTATTGGCTGCCGGCCATCAAAGCCGCTCTCGAGCTGAATGCCAATAATTCCGCGCAGGCCACGGTGTTTCTCGAGGCAGCAGAGCCTTACGAACTGGGACAGCCGGCACAATTGCAATTAGGGACGATGTATCCCGCTTACTTGCGGGGCGAGGCGAAATTGATGGCGCATAACGGTCCCGCCGCCGCTGCTGAGTTTCAGAAGTTTCTCGATCACCCCGGCATTGTCACCAACTTCCCGCTGGGCGCGCTGGCGCGTCTCGGACTCGCCCGTGCCTATGCCCTCTCTGCTGACACGGCGAAAGCCAAATCCGCTTACCAGGATTTTTTCACCCTTTGGAAAGACGCGGACCCCGATATCCCCATCCTGAGAGAAGCCAAAACGGAGTACGCGAAGCTCCAGTAATTTTCACGCTCAAGCCTAAAGCGCAGACGGCCGACTGATCCTTCGCTACGGATCTTTCTTTGCCCCGGGACCATTTGCCCTGAGTGAGTTGTACTTCGCGTTGATGCCGCCAGCTGTGGTTTTGGCGCCAAGATCATGCGGCCATTTGTTGTGCCAAGTCGATTAAGCTCGCGGAAACCACGTCAAAATCTCCCGCGCTGGCTTTGTCCGGCACGCCAACGGGACCATCGCCGAACTCGTCGGGGCGATAAATGAATCCTGTACGGAGACCATTCCTGCCAGCAGCCTGCAAATCGGAGACGTGGGCTGCGCACATCATCACTTCCTCCGGCTTCAGATCGAGATAGTAGTATGCGGAGACGTACACTTCGCGGTCCGGTTTGTAATGCCGAGCCAATTCGGCCCCCAGAATGGCGTCCCATGGTAAACCGCCGAATCTCGCGAGGCTGGTCATCAGGGCGATATTGCCGTTCGAAAGCGGCGCGATCACGTACTTCTTTTTTAGACGCGTGAGCCCCTCGACGGAGTCAGGCCAAGGTTTGAGCCGGCGCCAGACGTGAGTCCAGGAAACTTTTTCTTCTTCGGTGAGGCCGCCAATTTGGAATTCGCCGAGCAGTTCTTCCAGGATCATTCGATGCACATCATCGAGTCTGGTCCAGGGGATCCCGCCTTTACGCACCTTGTCCATCGTCGGTTTGTATCCGAGGCGCCAGCGGTCGGCAAAGGCCACCCAGTCGATCTTCAGGTTTTTGGCTTTGCCCCAGGCCATGCCCTCGGAAATTACTGAACCGCGCCAGTCGACTACTGTGCCAAATATATCGAACACCAGAGCCTTCACGTTGGCCAGTTCGGGTTTCATTTCCTGCGCTTCTCCTGTCGCCCGCTGCACGAGAAGCGGACGCGGTTCATAAAGCGGACTCGCTGTGGCGCCTGCAACCGCCGACGCCAGAAACTCGAGCGATTTGAGCCAGACAGAATGCTAACGTACTCCCAAAGACCCGATTTGCGCCATTAGTTCAGGATCGCCGACGATTTACGAACTCTCCGGCTCCTTCATCACCAGGCCGTTTGGCCATACCAATCTTAGCCGCAGGCGGTTCGAGGCGTGTGCTTGAACATTGTCCGCAACATTCACCATAGTGCGAGGTTTAATATTTGTTGTCGTGGGAGGGAATCACATGGACAAGATCTGTGCGCCGCACCCATACCGGCATCTAGCGTTGGTCGCGGCTATCGCCCTGGCCGTCTCGACCGCCTATGCCGCGCCGCAGGACCGCACGGACGTCGCCTCCGGGGAAAACACTTCCTGCGCAAATCTCGGTGTATACATTTTTGTCGGCGGAACCGGCGGTTTTGATGGCCTCGAAAACGGTGACCAGTTCACCGAGCTCCTCCAAACCCGCCACGTGGGGCTCTACGAGCACGCCAACGCCATCGTGGCAGCCGAGCACCCCCCGAGCATCATCCAGGCCATCGAGAGCGTGTTCACCGAAACCGGGCCCGGCCAAGCTGAACTCGGACAGGTCGGCGCGAATTACTTCACGCTTCCCCCAAGCTACGGTTACTACCAGGCTGTGTACACACAATCTGGTCTTCATCCCCTGGAAGCCAATGTGAACACGCCCTCCGATGCTGCCCTTCCCGGACAATTGCAAACCGACCTCAAGCTCTGGCGAGAGTACGTCGATGCGGCCAGAACTGCCGGTATCGAAACCGTCGCTCCGGTCGTGGGCCCGAATGATCCGGACGAACCAAAACTAGGAGATCACGTCTTTGCAACCAACCCCTACTATGCGCTCGAGCGCGGGGAGGCGCTTTATGGCAAAGCCATCGCCTTCGATGTTCCGCCCAATTTCTTTCTGACCGGTGGAAGCGGACCCGGCTACCAGAAATTTATTGTGCAGGCCATCCAATGGGGCAATGGACACGGCCTGCGCACTACCATGTTGCTGTCTCCATACCCTTGGCCCACCAACTCCAAAGGCGAGCGGGATACTTTCCGTCAATTCAGCGGCAACACCTTCAGCAGTGACACGCGGGCGTTTGTCCGCCACCTGAGCCAGCAACGAGCAATTCCTTCGGAATGGTCGGTCGACAATTACGAAGACCCGTATCCGCACGATATCCCCGCGGTCGTGCCCGAGACCGTCCGAAACACTACGACTGCGGTTGGTCTGTGGCTGGCCAGAAATGCACCGGTCTATGTGAACGGGCCGCACAATCAGGGCGTAGTCTGCGGCCCGCATGCCTTGTCGGATGTAAGCGAACCATGACTGAGCGACCTGCCGAGAGCCGCGCAAAGACGAGTCCTGATCTTGCGCCATGTGCGAAGTTGATCAAAGAGCCAGCAATGGCATATCAGGAGGCAAGATAGGCAAGAATCGCCTTGCAGGATTCTGCTTTTGCCCTAGCCAGGGACAGACCGCGGGGCCGGCGAAGCACAACCGCGTGACCCAGGGCGTCGACCATGTTGGCCATGACAAAGGCCCGGGTGTCGAGATCGATTTTCGTGCCAAAGCTTGCCGTGTGTGGGGAAAGGGCGGTAAGAAAGGCCTCGTGGAACCGGATCGAAAAATCGACCGTGCCATCCGCACGATGCGGTACTTCTGACCCGAGCAGCTCTGACAATTCCGGATCCACCGTGTGGATCTCGACCATGCCCTCGACCAGAGACTCCACAAGGTCTTCGAGCGATGAGTCGGTACACTCGGTCATTCTCCGCCGCATGACCTCGGCAACCAGGCCTACGTGTCTTTCATGCAGGGCAACAAAGAGAGCGTTTTTGTTGGGAAAGTACTGGTACACCGATCCGATGCTGACGCCTGCGATCTCAGCAATCCGGTTGGTTGTAATTGAGGAAGCTCCGCGACGCCTGAGAAGCTTTACCGCTGCATCCAGCATGGCATCGACGGTCGCTTTAGCCCGCTCCTGGCTCGGCTTGCGCCGGCGAATCGAGGATCTCCTGGCGTTCTGTTTCACAACTAAGAGAGTAAACGGGAATGTGAGCTTTCGTTAATATTTCTTCGGCAACCTTTCAATTCTCCATGAGTTAGCCGTCGTGCCCGATGCGAGTAGACAATGCGCTCTTGGCCTTTAGCCTTGTTACAAGAGGTGAGTTCAGGCGACGGACGCAATCACCGGGAGAAGAGAAATGACGTATTTGGTCACGGGCGCGACCGGAGAAGTGGGATCGCGAGTGGTGAGGCAGTTGCTGGAGCGCGATATTCGCCCGCGTGTTCTGGTACGCAGCGAAGAGAAGGCGCGCGCGCTGTTTGGAGATCGTGTCGACGTCTGCGTGGGCGATCTCGCAGCGCCAGACTCCATCCGGCGAGCGATTCAAAGGGCAGACACCGTTTTTCTCGTGAACGTCGGCCCGGCGATTCCGGAACGAGACAAATTGGCTGCGATGATCTCGAAAGAGCTTGGGGTCCGAAAGATCGTCAAGTTGTCATCCCTGGATGTGGAGCACGGTCTTGCGATCGGAGCCTGGCACGAGAAAGGTGAGGCGTCGATTCGCGCCACGGGAATTCCGTTCACTTTTGTCCGTCCAACCGGTTTCATGTCTAACCTGCTTGCGTGGGCGCATTCCATCCGGACTGAAAGTGTTGTGCGGTCGTCGACGGCGGATGGTCGCCGGCCTTTCATTCACTCCGAAGATATTGTTTCAGTGTGTTTAGCCGCTCTTCTCAACGACAGGTACCTGGGAGAGGCGCTTCCCATCACCGGCCCCGAGTCACTCACCTTCGGAGAGGCGACCACGATCATCAGTGAAGCGATCGGGAGGCCACTGTCGCATCAGGTGATCTCCGACGAGGAAGCGCGGGAGCGATACTCCAGGATCGGTGGCTCGCAGGAAGAAACTGAAGCACACGTGACATTGTGGCGGGCAATACGTGAGGGACGGCTAGCCGCCACCACCGACGGTGTCGAGCGGATCTTGGGTAGAAAACCTATTGCTCTGCGACAGTGGGCTTCAGAGAACGTCCGCTCGTTTCTCAACTAACTTCGACTGGACGGAACGTTGACCGGTTCAACAAGAACGTCGCGCCGAAGACCTTAGCGCCGTATCTCAACCCGGTATCGTACGTGTTGGGTCAGCACGTGACTGTAGGAAAAATCGGCCTTCGGCAGATCCCTCCCAATGGTGCTACGTCGAATTACACGGATGAGCCGATTAGCGACCCGACGCAGGTGGACCTAGGGGCTAGGACCACGGAGAGCTACTGCTGCGACTACGTGCGCCATAAACTGAGTTTGCTTGGGGTCACACATGGACTCAACCAACTCGTCTTGCCGGAATGAGCGGAGCTTCCCGGGACGCGACTTTTCGGGACTGAATGTCTGCTCGCTGGTCCTGATTCTATTTGCCTGCGCCGGGCTGGTGGGTTGCGGCGCGACGAATTCGTCAGGTTCGGCCTCTGAAAAAAACTCCGTTCCGACAATCACATCCTTTGCCGCGGATCCGACAAGGATAGACTCCGGTACAAGTAGCACACTGAGTTGGGCGGCGTCGGGAGCGACAAGCATCGCCATCACGCCGGGGACATTCAAGTCCACGTCGTCAAGCGGCTCAACGAGCATGAGCCCAACGGCGACCACCACCTACACTCTGACAGCGAGCAATGCCGCCGGTTCGACCACGTCGACGCTAACCCTTACCGTGAATGCCGTGGACAAACCAGTGATCAACTCTTTCACAGCCAGCCCTGCGAGTGTCACTTCTGGTTCGAGCAGCATGCTGAGTTGGGCGACAACCGGGGCGACGAGTCTCGCCATCACGCCGGGAACGTTCACCTCCACCTCGGCGAGTGGTTCGACTAGCGTGAGCCCATCCGCAACAACCACTTACATGCTTACAGCGAGCAATGCCGCCGGCTCGACCACGTCGATGCTAACCCTTACCGTAAATACCGTAGACAAACCAGTGATCAACTCTTTCACAGCCAATCCTGCGAGTGTCACTTCTGGTACGAGCAGCATGCTGAGTTGGGTGACAACCGGGGCGACGAGTCTCGCCATCACGCCAGGAACGTTCACTTCCACCTCGGCGAGCGGTTCGACTAGCGTGAGCCCATCCGCAACAACCACTTACACGCTCACTGCGACCAATGCCTCCGGTTCGACCATTTCCGCGACAAAAGTCACAGTAACAGGGGCCGGTGGTTCATTGGCAATCGGAACCACGTCGTGCCCCGGCGGAACACAAGGCGCAGCGTACGTAGGGTGCACAATTGTCGCCAGCGGGGGCAATCCGCCTTACACCTATTCCGTACGAGTGAATTCCAGCTCTCCTCCCTTGCCGGAAGGAATGTCTTTAAACTCAACCACGGGGAATATCAGCAGCTCTCTGATCGGCGGTCAAGGCGCTTACACGCCGGAATTTGTAGTTACAGACTCCACAAGTGCCGAGGCTGCTCAGGCTATTAGCATAGCCATCAACGGCAACAACACATTCCTCGCAAGCATCTTTCCCTCAACTTCTATCTTTCATCATCGAGTGGACGCTGCAACAACGGGCTTGCCCGTAGATACATCCCCCGCAGCACCCATGTACAGTGGCTATTTGTCGGCGACGGTCAAGCCATTCTTCGGGAACAATTCGAATGCTCCCTTTCCGAATGGAATACCAGCCATTGAAGTTCCTTACAACCAGGCAGAGGTATCGGTCACCACGACCGTCTATCAATCCTACTTTACCGTTGGCCCAATTCCGGCGAATGCTCCGGTCGAAGGCACCAGCAACTCGTCGGGAGACAGACACGTTCTCGTCTACCTGGAGGCTGGCGATGGAAATAAACCGGCCCTCTACGAAATGTGGCAAGGAATATACGAAGGTGGTCCCTGGACCGATTCCTCGAACGCTCTTTGGCCCGATGTAACTTCAAATAACTTGACGCCGCAGGGGGACGGGACATCCGATGCCGCGGGACTACCAGTGGCGCCGCTTCTCGTCAATGCGGACGAGGTAATTGGCGCCGGCACCTCCAGTTCACCGGGCGGCGCGATTCAGCACCCCATTCGATTCACTCTCAACCATATGCTGAACTACTGGGTATGGCCTGCTACGCAAACAGCGGGCACCGGGAGTTGCGAAACCGGAGGTGATGCCATTCCCGTGGAATCGGAAATTTCCCAATCCTCGCCCCCTGCAAGTTGCACCATGTCTGGGCCCGCGGGCGAGATCTATCGGCTCAAAGCTTCAGTGGCGACTCCCGCTTGCGCCTCCACCAGTCCGCAAGCGGCCATTATCATCACCGCATTTCGAAACTACGGCATCATCCTGGCCGACAACGGAGACAGCGGCGGGCTAATCGGCACACCCGACGCTCGCTGGAACGACACTGATCTTGCGTGCCTTACAAGCTTGACCTTGTCGGACTTCGAGCCGGTTAATGTCTCAACCCTGATGATCAGTAATGACAGCGGAGCCACCACGCCTTAGCCGAGGCAACATCACCAAACTCGCGCGGCCTGAAGTCGGCTTGGGAAGATATCGGTCAAGCCGAGTCTAACTCGGTTCCGATATCTTGGCAGTGATTCTCGATCCGCAATGCTACGATTTATGGCTCAATCCAGGCGTAACGGATACAAGTGTGATATCGGGATTCTTAGACCCGTTCGATTCTGAGCTGATGCGTTGCTTCTCTGTCAGTTCGTGAGTAAATCGGCCCGCCAACGATGATGCAGAATGCTCAAGGGAGTCTTTTTTCGTGAGATCTGTGAGGATCAAATCCAAAGGCAAGAACACAACCATTCCGCCGAGGGCATTGCCTGGTAAATCCTCCGACCTTCGCGGTTGGCCAGCAATCGCTCAATTTCTCAGCATGCCCGATTCCACCGCTCACCGGTGGGCGAAAGAAGGAATGCCAATTCGTCGCGAGGGACGGAACGTGGTTGCGAGCCCCGAAGACTTGAATCAATGGTTACGGCGGACCTCAGGAGAGGCGGCTGGTGTTTATGTCGTTAACCCAGGGTCAGATCTCTTAAAGGATTTACGGGCCTCCGTCGCTGCACAGAAGAGGGACAAGAATTCTCCGCCACAACCAAAGAACGAACTCCGATCGAAATCGCTTAAAAAGAGAGCGTCGCGTAAATCCTAATCACTGGGTTACGCGCTTGCCACTCACGCCTGTCATTCGCATTCGTTGACTAGCGAGAGGCGCGTCTTTAAGATGGAGCGGCCCGGAAGACAAGCCTCCATCCCGATGATCGGCCAAACCATTTCGCACTACCGCATTGTCGAAAAGCTCGGCGGTGGGGGCATGGGTGTCGTCTACAAAGCTGAGGACATAAAGCTGCACCGCTTTGTCGCCCTGAAGTTCCTGCCCGACGAGATTGCCAAAGATGCACAAGCCCTGGCACGCTTCGAACGGGAGGCGCAGGCCGCGTCCACCCTGAATCATCCGAACATCTGTACCATTCACGAGATTGACGACCAGCACGGCGAAGCGTTCATTGCCATGGAGTTTCTGGACGGGGTGACGCTGAAGCACCGCATTGCTGGCCGACCGATAGAAACCGAGTTGATTCTGTCTCTCGCTATCGAGATTGCGGACGCACTCGATGCCGCCCACGCCAAGGGCATCGTTCACCGGGATATTAAACCGGCGAACATTTTTGTCACCGAGCGCGGCCATGCCAAAATTCTCGACTTCGGATTGGCCAAGGTTACCTCTTCGGCAGGAAAGGTGATCGAAGGAGAAACGGTAGGCGTGAGCGCCGAACATCTAACGAGCCCGGGCACGGCTTTGGGCACAGTGGCTTACATGTCGCCAGAGCAGGTGCGCGGCAAAGACCTCGATCCCAGGACGGATTTGTTTTCTTTTGGCGTGGTGCTGTACGAGATGGCAACAGGGACGTTGCCATTCCAGGGCGAGACCTCCGGCGTAATCTTCGATGAAATCCTGAATCGTGCACCGGTTCCTCCTGAGCGGCTGAATTCCAGGATTCCGCCCAAGCTGGAAGACATCATCAACAAGGCTATGGACAAAGACCGCAATCTGCGCTATCAGAGTGCGGCCGAAATACGAACCGATTTGCAACGGGTGAAGCGGGACACGGAGACCGGACGCGTGGCGACGGCGGCTCCTTCCGCGGCAGTTCGAGTCGCTGCAGGGAAACGAAAACTAATTTGGGTTACGGCGGCCTTGGTAATCGTGGCTGCGCTCGTCGCCACTCTTCTTTATTGGCGCTCGCGCCAAGCCCCAAAGCTTACCGAGAAAGATACGATCGTTGTGGGAGATTTTGCCAATTCTACCGGCGATGCGGTTTTCGACGATGCGCTCAAACAGGCGCTCAGCGTCTCGTTACGCCAGTCCCCCTTCTTGAACGTCCTTTCCGACGACAAAGTTGCCGTGGTTCTCAAGTTGATGACCCGCCCCGTGAATACGACCCTCACACCCGCAATCGCTCGTGAGCTCTGCGAACGTGCCAACAGCAAGGCATACATCGAGGGTTCGATTGCGAATATCGGGAACCAGTACGTTCTCGGCCTGAAGGCGGTCAATTGTTTGACCGGAGACACCCTTGCCCAGGAACAGGCTACAGCCGCCGGAAAGGAAAAAGTACTCGACGCTTTAGGCGAAGCGGCCAGCAAGCTGCGCACTGAACTGGGCGAGTCATTGGCTTCCGTGCAAAGGTTCGATGCGCCACTGGCGCAGGAGACCACACCCTCCCTCGAAGCTCTCAAGGCGCAAAGCCTGGCCAGAAAGGCTGAACATGAGAAAGGCTCAGCCGCGGCTTTGCCGGTCTTCCTGCACGCCATTGAGTTGGACCCAAACTTCGCGACCGCGATCGAGGGCGTGGGCATAATGTACAGCAACCTCGGACAGGTGGCCCGGTCCAGCGACTATCTCACCAAGGCATTCAATTTGCGCGATCATGCCAGCGAACGTGAAAGGCTGCATATTACGTCGATGTATTACATGAATGTGACCGGTGAACTGGGACGCGCCGTGGAAAATTTCCGGGAATGGCAGGAGAACTATCCGAGGGACGATGTTCCTTATACGAACCTCGGCTCACTCTACGGGACCGAAGGGAAGTATGAGCAATCTGTCGAGCAAACTCGCGTGGGACTGCGATTGAATCCCGACAACGTGATTTCCTATGAGAATCTCATCGGAAACTTTGTGAATCTCAATCGCTTTGACGAAGCGCGGCAAGCATATCGGGAGGCAATGAACCGCAAGCTCGATGATGATCAGCCGCACATAAGTCTCTATGCGGTAGCGTTTCTGCGGGGTGACGCAAAAGGCATGGCGGAGCAGACGGCCTGGTTTGAGGGCAGACCGGAGCTGGAGCATGAGATTCTCACTCTGGAATCAGATACCGAAGGCTACTCGGGGCACCTGCGAACAGCGCGCGAGCTGACCGAACGGGCCGTCCAATCGGCATTGCGAGCTGACAACAGAGAAGCGGCGGCAGCCTGGCAGCTCAGCGCGGCATGGCGTGAAGCACTCTTCGGCAATCTCGAGGAAGCGAGAAGGCAAGCGACCGCCGGACTGGCTTTAGCTCCAGAAAGCAGAGACGATGCCGCCCTGGCTGCGGTGGTTTTATCCCGCGCCGGGGACAAGACGCGGCCTCCGAACCTCGCACAGGATCTCTCCAAGCGCTTTCCGCTGCACACGCTGGTGCAGTCTTATTGGTTACCGGTAATAGAGGCGCAGGAAGCTCTTGCCAATAAGGACTCCGCAACTGCGATCGAGAAACTGCGCGCCGTCGTGGCCCCGCTCGATTTAAACGTGCCGGCCAACTCTTATTACTCGTGCCTGTATCCGATCTATTTTCGCGGTGAAGCCTACTTGATGGCAGGCCAGGGAAGCTCCGCCGCGTCTGAATTCCGGAAGATCCAGGATCATGACGGCCTGGTGTGGAATTGTGCCGCTGGGGCGATTGCGCATGTTCAACTCGGTCGGGCTTATGCCATCCAGGGCGACACCGCCAAAGCCAAGAGTGCGTACATGGATTTCTTCGCCCTCTGGAAGGACGCCGACCCCGATATCCCCATCCTGAAAGAAGCCAAAGCCGAGTACGCGAAGCTCCAGTGATTCCAGGCTCAAGCCTGAAGCGCAGATAGCTGCTCGCCGATCTGACACTGGCCGATTTGCGGTTCGCACCGACGATTCATGGTTTTCGCGACAAGTCCCGAGTGACGACCAACCCTTCGCAATCCGGCAGGAGAAAGACGGCCGACATCCGGAGTTGATCGGTTCGATCGGTTCAAGGGCGTGTGGCGAACCAATCTGCCGGTCAGCTTCTGCCGAATTGAAGTGGCACCGAGGGGCCGGCTTGTGGCAGGGTTTTCCGGATGCCTCGGCGTTTCCACATCTGCGTACAGAAGCTGAGGTGCGTCCGGCTGGTGCGGCGGGAGGAACATTTCCGCGGGCGACTTGTATAGTGATGCCTATGAATCGAAGGCTGAGACTTCTCTACCTTAGTGCGCTTCTCCTCTGTCTGGCCACCGCGATCGGGGCGCAGACGCCGCCCCAGGCTGCGCACGAATATACGGCGGCACATCGGGCGGAACTCCTGCAGCAGTTTAGCGAATTGCTTTCGATACCAAACGTTGCCGTCGATCCGGCAAACCTGAAGCGCAACGCTGACTTGCTCCTCGCTAAGCTGCGGGGACGCGGTATCGATTCCCAACTCCTCTCACTTCCCGGCGCGCCTTCGGTGGTCTTCGGGAAGATCGATGTGCCGGGCGCTCAACATACGATCGTCTTTTATGCGCACTACGACGGTCAGCCGGTTACTCCTTCGGAATGGGATGGCGGCTCACCCTTTACGCCAACAGTGCGGGAAGTGAACAACGAGCCGCGCATCTACGCCCGATCGGCCGGCGACGATAAGGCGGCCATCTTCGCGCAGCTTACGGCGCTCGATGCGCTGAAGGCGACAGGGATCGCGATGCGGGCGAATCTGCGCTTTGTGTGGGAGGGTGAGGAGGAAGCGGGATCCCCGCATCTGGAGCAGATCCTCAACGCCAACCGCGACCTGGTCCATGGTGATGTGTGGCTGGTGTGTGACGGACCAGTCGACCAGAGCGGCCAACAAACGGTGGTCTTCGGAGCGCGAGGCGATGCGCATCTGGCGATCACTCTTTATGGACCGCACCATGGCTTACACAGCGGCCATTACGGAAACTGGGCGCCGAACCCGGCAATGATGCTGGCGCAGTTACTGGCGGGGATGAAAGATGAAGACGGCCGAGTTCTGGTGCCGCATTTCTATGACGGAATTGAGCCGCTCACGACGGTTGAGAAAGAAGCGCTGGCCCGTGCTCCGGTGAACGACCGCATGCTGATGAATGCTTTTTGGCTGGGGCACGTCGACGGCGGGGGTGCGCATCTGCTTGAGCTGATCAATCAGCCTTCGCTAAACATCAACGGTTTCTCCTCGGGCCAAACCGGAGCCAGAGCCGCCAATGTCATTCCACCCACCGCGACCGCCGATTTGGATCTGCGCCTGGTCGTTGGGATCGACTGGCGTGTCCAGCAACAACGCGTCGAAGACTACATTCGCTCCCGCGGCTACTTCATCGTGGATCGCGAACCCACACAGCAAATCCTAGTGGAGCATGCGCGGGTTGCGCTGGTTGTGCGTGATGAGGCGAGCTACAACGCCGTGCGCACGCCGATGGATTTGCCGATTGCGCGTGAAGTCATTGAAGCAGTGAAGAGCGCGCACGGAGATGTGGTGCTGCTGCCCACTATGGGAGGGAGCGTTCCGCTGGGGGCGATGGAACGCGCCGCGCAGACTCGCACCATCACGGTACCCATCGCCAACTACGACGACAATCAGCACGCCGCCAACGAAAACCTGCGCTTGCAGAATCTGTGGGACGGGGTGGAAACGATGGCTGCTTTGCTCGCGATGAAGTAGCCCCCCGCCCAAGCTGAATCTCTCACTCTCGGGAGACTCAATCCAAATGATGTCCGATTGTCTCTTCCCCCTGCTCCAAACTCCAAAGAGCTCAGAACTCCAGGCGAGCTTGAAAGGCGATCATGCGCGGAGTGCTGTCACCTCCCAACCCAACTCCGAGCAGGCCGGTGGGGGGAGAAGTCGTGTACGTGAGCGCTCCGAATCCCGTTTGGGTCGAGGGCTGACCCGGAATGCCGGTCTGCACAACGCTTGGCAAGGCGAAATTCGGGTGGTTGAAGACATTGAAAAACTGACTTTCAAACCGCAGCTTCAGGTGTTCTGTCAACGGGAACCATTTCGTCAGGTTAAAGTCACTCCAGAGAAAATCAGGGCCGCGCAGTGAATTGCGTCCAAGGTTTCCGAATTGGCAATTCTGCGGGTTGTCGCCCCCATTGCACTGCCCGGTGCTCGGATCAACGGCCGAAACGAAAGCATCGGGATTGAGCCATTGGATGGTTCCTGGCTGTGTGATGCCCGGAATCGGATGATGCTCATACAACGGAACGCCACGAGCGACGCTCGCGAACTGCGGGCCGCTGCCTTGCACGATCCCGTTTCCACCTGCGGAATACGGCGTGCTAAGCACCGAGAACGCCACCCCACTGTGCCAAAACATGGTTCCAGAAATCTGCCAGCCGTTAAGCGCATAGCCCAAAGAATGATCCCGCACCTTCACCGGCAACTGATACACGTACTGCCCGTTGAGATTGTGCCGGATATCGTAATCGCAAGGCCCGTAGTCACGCGCAAGTTGTCCCGGTAGAGGCGAGAGAATTCCTCCGGCAGAAAATTGAAGAAATCCTCCATTCGAAACAGTGTCCATGCAACGGCTGAAAGTGTAGTTGACCTGCCCTTGCAGACCGTGTCCGAGACGTTTCATGGCTGTGAGTTGAAGACCGTTGTAGTGGCTGTTCGCGCCGGTGGAGAACTGCGTCACCGCACCGAATCGCGGATCGATCGGTCGAAGATAGGGGAATGGTGCGAAACAGCCCTGACACACGGTTTGGTAGCCATTGACCTGGCTTGAATAGGGCTGGTTCACGGCCCGCGTGCCCACGTATTGCGCTTTCAGGCTGGCGGTTGTACCAAACTGATGTTCCATTCCCAGGCTCCACTCCATGAAGTACGGCGCATGGAGTTCGCCGTTCGGAATGGCCGTAATCGCAACGGGTGGAATACAGCTCTTGGGATTTGCCTGTGGCGCAGCACATGACAGCTCGCCTTGGGGAAATCCGGAAGCAAAAACCTGGTTCGCGGCAACGGTTGCTCCCACTGCGCTGTTGGGTACTCCGGGCGCGATTGCGCTGCCGCCGACGGTGCCAAGGACTCCTCCCTGAAACGTTTTGTCGTACGGAGGGTTAGCGCCAATCAAGTCAGCGACACTGCCCGGCAGGATGTCGCTGAAAATTCCGAAGCCAGTGCGGAGAACGGTTTTCGGCTCGACCTGCCACGCAATCGCAGTTCTCGGTTGCAGAATCGCTGGCGGTGTGGAAGAGAACAGAATGCCGAGATGAGTTTGAATTGTCGCGTCGAGCGGCTGGTTGACATCGTGCGAAATGGAACCGAACGAGCCGCGAAGACGGGCGACCTGGTCATGCGGGTTCAGTGGATTGGAGTTGAAGGTGTCACGCACGCCGAATGTCCAAGTCAGCTTGCGAGTCAATTTCCACGTGTCTTGGGCGTAGACATCGAGATTAAGAAAGTTGAAGGGCTCGTTTTGGTTCGAAGGGAACGACTCCGAAGCGGTGTTCGCTACGCCATAAATAAATTGCTGCAGATTCGCATAAGTCACAGTGGGCACCGTACCTTCACCGAAGTCAAAGTCGTTCAGGCGGAAGATACGCGTGTTGGTTCCGAATCGCAGTTCATGAGCGCGATGGCTCCAGGCAAGATTGTCATTGATAAAAAATCGCGAGGCGCGCCGACCTTGCGTCCAGGTGTTGTCGAGACCGCCGACGGGCGTAAAGGGGTTCGCGCCGGTACCCTGCAACACGATGGGGAAGATCGCGAGTGTCCTCGGGAAATTGCTTGGCCCAAACAGGCTCTCATACCAGGAGAATGCCGGATTGAAGTAGTTCACCAGGTTCTGCGAGAAAACGTGCGTGTGTCCCGCCGCGAAGGAATAGAGAGGCTGAGGCGAATACGCATTGAACACGGGGTTGATGGGGTCCGTCCACGCGGCTTGCAGCCCAGTGTCTGACTGAAAACGAAACCAGGCCGTGTCTTTCTGGTTGATGTTGTAGTCGATGCGAGCTGTCTGCACCTGTTCGTGGTCATCGCTCGAATGCGAGACACTCTGCCGATTGGCGCAACCCGAAGCGATCGGACAACCCAGTATCGCGGTGGGTGTTCCTGGGTTATTTTCATAAAGAGAGAACATTGCCTGGTAGAACGGAACCTCCTGGGGCTCGGCGGGGTAAAGAACGTTGCCCTGGGCGTCCGTGAGGCCAATCGGAAGTTGCTGCAGGACGTATTTTTCGAAGGCCGCGCTCGGAACGATGGTCGGAGTAACAATGGGCAGCGCGATCCGTACCCATTCGCTGTCGAAGAAAAAAAACAACTTGTCGTGCGCAATTGGGCCGCCCAGACTGCCTCCAAAATGATTCACGGTCGAACCGGGCTTGTGATTTCCCGGTGTCGCATTGGTGAAATAGTCGGCCGCATTGAGCAGCGCGCCATTCCACAGTTCGTACAAATTCCCGTGAAATTGATTGGTGCCGGATTTGGTAACGTAGTTGACTTGCGACGCTCCATATCGACCCTGATCGACGGAATAAGAAAGAGTGTTGACGGTGACTTCCGAAATCGAATTCAAGCCCAGCACGAGATTGGTCGACAGGCCGCTGTTCAAATTCGTGAGCGGATCGTTTGTTTCGAGCCCGTCGACGATGTAACCGTTTGAAAGTGCCGGCAGTCCGTTGAATTCCACATTGCCGTACCCATTGCTGCTGCCGACGAAGTCGTTGCCGCTGCCCGCGGTATTGATGAGCGCTCCGGGCGAAAATTGCAGCGGGTAAGTCAGGTCGCCGCCTGGATTCGGAAGATTCTCGAGAGCGGGCGCATTCAAGGTTGTCGATGTGTTGGCATCGGCTGGATTGATGAGCGGCGCCTCGCTGCTAACCTCCACGACTTCGTCGGATCGAGCCACTTTAAGGATGAAATCGACTGTCTGCTTTTGTCCGAGGCCCGAACCCACGGTGTCATTTTGTTGCGGTTCGAAGCCTTGCGCTTCCACTCTAACCGAGTAAGTGCCGGGCTTTAACTGAGGAAAGTTGAACCGGCCGGCGTCATCGGTCCGGGCGCTACGCTTCAGACCGGTCTCGTGATTTGTGATCGTCACCGTGGCGCCTCGCAGCATCGCGTTACTCGCATCCCTCACCTCACCGACGATGGCACTGGTGGTTTCTCCTTGCGCGGCCGCTTTCGACGAGAGAAGACACACCACCGCCAACAATGGAAGCCCAAAGTATCCTGCGCGTTTCATACGCTCCAAGCCAGCACCATCTCGCGATTAACCACGGGTGATATATCAAACTTAATCACAGTTAATACAGGTTGACAAGCACAATAAGACGGGGCAGGGAAGACTTGGCGGGAAGACTTCTGGTGGTCTGGAGTGGAGTTCGCAAACCGCGGAGCCCAGTTCCAGCGGCGGTCGATTCCGGGCGTTGTCGGACGCACCGAAGAATTTGTGCATATGGGGTGCCGCAGAGAATTGGACCCGGCAGCCTTGAATCTTAAGATGTCTTTTTCAGCAAACGGCGAGTCTAGGCGACTACTCGCTACCTATTTGGCCCGCGCACGCTGCGTGTACCAGCGAAGTGGTTGTCGAGCGCGCGGCTCTTGGTCGATCGGCGTCCGCAGGCCCGCTGCCGGCCAACTTTAGCTCCGTTTTCTGAATCATTCTCGACCACAAAGAGTCCGGATCGGAATCGAAAACCGTTCTTGCGTCCGCCTGAAAAATAAACCACGCGCCCACTTCCACCTCCTTTCGCAGTTGATCGTTAGTCCATCCGGCGGAGCCCAGATAAACATGAAAACTGCTAGGGTCAGCTCGAGTCGAGATGGTCTCGTCAAAGAGGGTCTTCGTGGAAATCAGGTAAACCGTACCGAAAATGTGCTGAGCTCCTTCGACCTTCGCTGGCGACTGGAGCAACGCAAACACCGCTGGAGCTTCTACTGGGCCTCCGAGATAAACCGGGTCTGGACCGTGTTGCGCCGCCTTGAGCCCGTCAAGCACTCGCGAAAGCGGGACATCTGTACGCCGGTTGAGAATCAGCCCGGCGACACCTTCGGCCTCGTAGTGAACCAGCAGGACTACCGTTTCGGCGAAAATGGGGTCGGCGAGCCCCCGGCTCGCGACCAGCAACTTTCCGGCACCCAGATCCTTGGCGTTTTTGGATTGGACCGGAAGAAAAGCGGTCGGCCGGATATCGTTTTTCGCGCGAAATGCCTCGACCCGGTTCGATCGACCTAACCCATTCGCCGGGCCCATGTGCCAGAGCGAGCCATCAGGGGCAAGCGCCGAATCGGGCGAGCGCAGATTCGGCGTCGGCACATCAAATCGTTTGATCTTAACGTCTAACCTTTCGACCGCAACGAAAGCAATCATCGTGGCCAGCGTTGTGAAAAAGCACAGTTTGCGTAGAGACATGGCTGCTCTCCTCACTGGGATCATGTCTATTTTTTCCGAATACACTCGCGCGCCCGGTGAAATTATAGTCAGCAGCATGCGGGGAAGCGTGGTTCGTGACTACCACGCTCGGCGTTCCTGCGGAGGACCGACAAATATGAACGGTACATTTCCGCCTTCCCGCAAGCCAACGGGAAGCTTGCAGGCATCTGTGGTGGGTGGATGGGGCCCCGCTTGGCGGAAAAGAACTTTATTGGCAAACCATCCAGAATCTGAACCTCCGCGTGAAGTGGGTCGCGTGGGCTATAATCACGCGCACGTATGGCCCTCAGCTCCGGTACAAAACTGGGTCCTTACGAGATCCAATCACCGCTGGGCGCGGGCGGCATGGGGGAGGTGTACCGCGCACGCGATACGCGGCTCGGGCGTGATGTCGCGATCAAAGTGCTGCCAGAGGCGCTGGCCAATGACGCTGATCGACTGCGGCGTTTCGAACGGGAAGCGCGCACGATTGCGGCGCTGAACCATCCGAACATCCTCGGAATTTATGACATTGGTGCGCACGACGGTGCGCCGTTTCTGGTCAGCGAATTCCTTGAAGGACAAACACTGCGGGAGAAGCTCGAATCAGGGCCGTTGCCCGTCCGGCGCGCGACCGAATACGCGCTCGCCATCGCGCAGGGACTCGCGGCGGCACACGAGAAGGGAATCGTGCACCGGGATCTGAAACCGGAGAACGTGTTTGTCACTCGTGACGGACGGGTCAAAGTGCTGGATTTCGGGCTGGCGAAGCTGGTGAGGCCGGAGGAAAGCCACGAAACTGTGGTGACGTTAACGAGTCCGGGGACTTTGCCGGGTATGGTGATGGGTACCGTCGGCTACATGTCGCCGGAGCAGGTGCGGGGCGAACCGAGCGATGCACGAGCGGACATTTTCAGTTTCGGTGCAGTGTTGTACGAGATGCTCACCGGCAAACGCGCCTTCAAACGTGAGACGTCCGCAGAGACGATGACCGCGATCTTGCGCGAAGAGCCACCGGAGCTGGGCGGTACCGGCTGGCAAGGTCCGCTGCCACTGCAACGGACTCTTGTGCGATGCCTGGAAAAGAATGTCGAGCGACGATTCCAGTCGGCCAGTGATCTGGCGTTTGCCATTGAATCACTGAGCGGGACGTCGACCGCGAAGATTGTGCCGCAGCCGCAGTCAAGGCGAGCGTGGTTGCCGTGGGTCATAGTCGCCGCACTGCTGGTGGGAACTGCAGTCTGGGAAATAGTTCGGCCGCCAACTGCACCGGCCAACCCGCTCGAAAAAGCGCATTTTACGCGCGTGACCGACTTCGAGAGTGTTGGGGCCGCGATCTCGCCGGACGGCAGGTTCGTAGCTTTCATCTCCGATCATGACGGCCCCTTCGATGTATGGCTCAGTCAGGTGGGTACCGGACACTTGGTCAATCTCACACAAGGGAAGGCAGGCCCGTTGCCTGGGCCTCTGCGAAGCGTCGGTTTTTCCGGAGACGGCTCGGAGATTTGGCTCGGCAGTGGTGATGTGGGGATGCGGGTGCGATTGATGCCCATCACGGGAGGTACGCTGCGTAATTTCCTCGGCGAGGAGGCCGCCAACCTGGCCTGGTCGCCGAACGGGGAACGGATTGTCTATCATACCTTCGGTAAAGGCGACCCCATGTTCGTGGCCGACCGCACTGGCGCGAATGCTCGGCGGATATTCGGGGACCAGCCGGGAATTCACAACCATTTTCCAACTTGGTCGCCCGACGGCCGTTGGATCTATTTTGTTCACGGGACTCCGGCGACGAAGGACATGGATTTGTGGCGCATAGACCCTGAGGGCAGGCACCCCGAGCGCCTCACCGAACGCAATACAGATGTCGCTTACCCCACGCCCTCCGGCAACCGCACAGTGTTCTACGTGGCGCGGGACGGGGACGGTTCAGGACCGTGGCTGTGGGCATTTGATCTGAAACGAAAGGATTCGCGGCGCGTGAGCGTCGGTCTCGAGCAATATACGTCGGTCGAAGCGAGCGCGGACGGCCGTAGGCTGGTGGCCACCATCAGCAACCCAACGGCCGGCCTTTGGAGTGTTCCGATTCTTGATCGACTCGCCGAAGAACACGACGTGAAGCCGTTTACAGTGCCGACCGAGCGCGCCCTGGCGCCCCGTTTAGGCGGCGCGTCCCTGTTTTATCTATCTTCCCTGGGGACAGGTGACGGACTGTGGCGCCTTCGGGACGGCCAGGCGTCCGAGATCTGGAAGGGTGCCGATGGTGCGTTGCTGGAGACGCCCGCCGTTTCGCGCGATGGAGGTCGCGTGGCCATTGTGCTGCGGCGGAGCGGGAAACGCCAACTGCATGTCCTCTCTGCAGACGGCGCCGAACTCCAGCCGATCGCGGAAGGAATTGACGTCCAGGGTACGAGTTGCTGGTCGCCAGACGGCAAATGGATCGTCACCGGCGGCAGCGGCGCCAACGGTTCCGGTCTTTTCAAGATTCCGGTGGAGGGCGGACCGGCAGTCCGGGTGGTTGCCGGACCGGCACTCAATCCAGTTTGGTCGCCGGATGGAAGCCTGATCGTGTATGCGGGAACGAATGTGCGCACCTTCGCTCCCCTCCTTGCCGTGCACCCGGACGGAACCAGCGTCGAATTGCCCCAGATCAGCGTGCGGCGCTTGGGCGAGCGCGTCCGCTTTTTGCCTGATGGCAAGAGTTTGATCTACATGCAAGGCCTGCTCGCATCACAGGACTTCTGGCTACTCGATCTTGCTTCCATGAAATCGCGCCCGCTCACCAGGCTTCAAAACCGGGCCACCATGCAGACCTTCGACATCACCGACGACGGGAAACAAATCGTGTTCGACCGCTTGCGCGAGAACTCGCAGGTCGTCATGATTGATCTTCCCAAAGAATAGCGGTATTCAATCACGACCGGCTGGGAGTTACCGAGGTTTCTTTTGATCGGCCCGAGTGACGGGCGACTTTCCCGAATCGGCTAAGTAATTTTGCCGACCAACGAGAGTGATTGCCAGCACGCCTATGGATGCCGGGTCGCCGACGTGAGAGACCACAGCTAGTCATGTAAAGCCGAGCGCTTTCCAGGTCCGAGCAACGCACGGCCCGGAAATACATCCGGCACGATCTTGCCTTCGTCGACAACGACGGTTCCTCCGACCAACAGATAGTGGACGCCTACGCTCGGCTCCATCGGCTTCGCGAAAGTGGAGCGGTCGCTGATGGTCGCGGCGTCGAACACAACAATGTCGGCATCAGCCCCCTCCTGCAATCTGCCTTTTTGCCGTGCCGCCGGAGTCGAGCGCTCGAGCATCTCCGCTGGCATGAGACTCATCTTTCGCAGCGCATCCATCAGAGTTAAAGTCCCCTTTTCGCCCACATATTGGGCCAGCACACGCGAATAGGTTCCGGCGTTACGGGGATGACCCTGGAAGCCATCGCTGGCGATCATAACCAGTGGGTGACGGATCACTTTGTCCAGCACCTCCTGAGAATTGGAAAAGATCAGCACTGTTTGGGGAGTGCTTGAATTGTGGAGTTCCTCGAAACGCTCCTTGGTCAGGTGCTCGCCAGTGTTAGGAAGAATCAGGTCACCATAGCTGATGCCTCCTTCCTTTTCCTGCCAGCCCGGATTGAAGAGCGCGGAGTTGATATACGTCATACCCGCGATGTAGGGATAGGCTTCCGTGGTCACGTCGAGGCCGCGGGCTCGCGCCCCTTCGACCATGGAGAGGCACTCCAGGGCGTCGCGCAGGCAAGAACTGTTAATGTGCACGATGTGCAGTGGAGCGCCTGTGATCGCGGCCGCTGCGATCACTTCGCTCACTGATTCGATCGAGGACCCAGGATCGACGCGGCCCGAGCTGCGCACATGAGTGTAAACCGGCACCCTCCGCTCGGCGGCCAGACGGAATGTATCAATGATTTCCAATCGAGTGGCTCCGGGCGTGTACTGGATGCCCATGCCGATCGCCAAACCACCCGCGTCGAGTTCCGACCGTAGGCGCTCCTCGATTCGCGAGATTTGTTCTGTTGTCGCGGGCTGGTCGGTCGCGAGTCCACTCTTGGGGAGAATTTCAGCCTCTGAAAGCGGAGTGCCGAATACCAGAGCCCGCGCCGCAGCATGGCTGGCGGAGGTGCCATAGTGAATCAGCGAGCGCCCGTCTTTCGCTTTCAGGAACTGAGCGACATCCGGCGTGCCGATTTCGAGTTCGAGCGCCGTCGTAACACCGTCGAGCGCTTTTACGCGCTGGCTCTCCATTTCCTGGCCGTGCTGGTGCAGATCAATGAATCCGGGGGCGACCACTAGGCCGCTGGCATGGACTACCCGACGTCCGCTCAGCGCCTCGGACGAGATGCGGGCAATTTTTCCGTCGCGGACGCCGACGTTGCGCACGGCATCGAGGCCGGTTTCGGGATCTATGACGCGTCCGCCTTCGAGCACGAGGTCATACTGCTCTGCGGACACAATGGTGGTTGATAGCGCCAGAAAAACGAGAAAGGAGATCAGCTTGTGCACGGTGGCTCCGCTTGGACGAGCGATGATAACAGGGCGAAGCTCCAAGTTGGAGCTAGCCCGGCTTGGCCCTTTGCCGTCGGACATGTAAGATGCACGCTGGTCTGACCGGAGGATCCTGGGAATGGTCATCAGAAAAATGAAAGGTTTGGTTGCGATTGCAATGCTGGGCAGTATGTTTGCAGCGCGTGCGCAACAAACGGACTCCGAGGAAGAGGGCCAGTTTCGATTCCGCTTCGTAGGCCCCAAGGTGGGGAATCGCATCGCGGCCGTAGCGGGCGTGCCGGGTGATGCCAGTATTTACTACGCGGGAGCTGCCTCTGGAGGAGTCTGGAAATCGGCCGACGGCGGTAATCACTGGATGCCGATTTTTGACAAACAACCGGTTGCCGCGATCGGTTCTCTGGCCGTAGCTCCTTCTGATCCAAGCACCGTCTGGGCGGGAACGGGCGAGGCCTGGGTGATCCGGGACAGCGACGTGATGGGCAACGGAATTTACAAATCCACGGATGCCGGCAAAACCTGGACCAATATGGGGTTGCCGGAGAGCGGTCGCATCGGCCGCATCGTCATCCACCCCTCGAATCCCGATATTGTTTTCGCGTGCGTTCTGGGCCGCGCTACCGGGCCGCAAGTCGACCGCGGCGTCTTCCGCACCACCGACGGAGGTCAGCATTGGGAGCGTGTGCTCTTTGCCGCAGAAAACGTGGGCTGCTCGGGCCTGTCGATGGATCCTCACAATCCGCGCACTTTATTTGCCGGTATGTGGCAAGTGGAGATGCATACCTGGGGCGAATTTAGCGGCGGCCCAGGCAGCGGAGTCTACGTTTCCCACGACGGCGGAACGAAGTGGGCTCGCATCGAAGAACATGGCCTGCCTCATGGCCCTCTGGGGAAGATCGATATCGCGGTGGCACCGACAAATTCGAATCGCGTCTTCGCCCTGATTCAGACCAAAGACCAGGGTTCAGTCTGGCGATCCGACGACGCCGGGGAGCACTGGAAGGCGATCAATTACCAGCGAGCATTGATTGGCCGTGCGGGCTACTACATTCGCCTCGCCATTTCGCCGGCCAGCGACAATGAAGTTCTCGTGGCCAACAGTTCCTTCCACCAGTCACTCGATGGCGGGGAGAACTTCAAAGAAGTCCCCTGGGGCGGAGACACACACGACATATGGATCGACCCCACCAATGCCGATCGCTTCGTGATCACCGACGACGGCGGCCTGAGCGTCACCACCGTGCACGGCCGCGGTTTTCACCGGGCGACTCTGCCCATCGGCCAGATGTACCACGTCGACGTCGACAACCAGATTCCTTATTACTTCTACAGCAACATGCAAGACGGCGGAAACATGCGCGGCCCGAGTCTGCCCGTGGACTCCAGGGAAACCGGCTGGGATCACGAAATGGGCGGTTGCGAATCTGGTTTCACCGTTCCTGACTTGGCAGATCCAAACGTCGTATGGGCCACGTGTTATGGGAATAAGGTCACCCGCTGGGACGCCCGAACCAAACACGCGCGCTCCGTCAGTCCATGGATGCATACCCTGGATTCACCGCCGAACGATATCAGTTATCGCTGTCACTGGACCGCACCGCTCGCAGTCGATCCCTTCGACCACAATACCGTCTACTACGGCTGCCAGGTAATCTTCAAAACCATGAATGCCGGCCAGAGTTGGTCGATCATCAGCCCGGACCTTTCCACCCAGGACCCGTCTCGCATCGTGCCCTCGGGCGGAATCGTCGGCGATAACCTCGGACAATTCTATGGAGAAGTTGTCTTCGCAATCGCACCTTCCAAAATTCAGAAGGGACTCATCTGGGCTGGAACCAACGATGGCCAGGTCTGGCGCACAAATGATGGCGCGAACTGGATCAACGTGACCAAGAATATTCTCGGGCTGCCTCCGTGGGGCACGGTCACGAGCATTGCGCCTTCGAATTTCAATCCCGCGGCCGCATACATCAGCGTGGATTTCCATCTCATGGATAATCGCGATCCTTTCATCTACAAGACGACGGACTTCGGCAAAACCTGGAAGCAAATCAGCGGCAATATCCCGAAACACTCTTTATCTTATGTCCGTACCATCGCCGAAGATCCGAATTGCGAAGGCCTGCTGTTCGCCGGTACCGGCAGTGGTCTCTACTACACTCTCGATGACGGAACCCATTGGACCGCTCTCGAAACAGGATTGCCGCACGCCCCGGTGACCTGGGCCGTAGTGCAAAAGGACTTTCATGATTTAGTGATTTCCACCTACGGGCGAGGACTGTACATTTTCGACGACATTACGCCGCTCGAACAGCTGGCAAAGAATCACTCTGATGCCTCGGTCGTCCTCTTTGAACCGCGCCGGACCTACCGTTTTACCCGTGGCGGCAAGGCCATGCTCAACTTTTCGCTCAAGACCGCACCGAAGGATCCGATACAGCTTGAAATCCTGGATTCGGAAGGGAAGGTAATCAGAAAGCTTGAAACGAAGGGTCGCGCGGGCATGAATCGTGTGTTATGGGACCTGCGCTACGAATCTCCCCGACTGATTGCGCTGCGAACAACCGCCCCGGACAATCCGCATATCTGGGAGGAACCTCGCTTCCGCGATTCCGATTCGCGGCCTATTACCCACTGGGGAACCAAACCAGCCGAGGCCGGTCCCGTCGTGGCCCAGGGAAACTACACCGTACGCTTGAAGATCGCAGACCAGTCCTACATCCAGCCCCTGACCATCTTGCGCGATCCTCGCGCGCCCGGGTCCGACGCAGATATTGAGCTATCCGTGAAAACTCTGCGCCGCATCAGCGCCGATATCGACCGCGTCTCGGATACAGTCAACCAAATCGAATGGCTGCGCAAGCAAATCGAGGTGATCGAGACGATGCTACGGCCACCCAAGAAGAAAGAAAAGGAGAAGCCCGTGGTCGGTGAGGATGACGAGGACGACGAAGGTGAGGAAGTTGCGCCCGCCCCGCCTCCGGTCCTAGACGAAGCTCAAACAAAACGCAAAGCCGAACTCCTGAAAACTGCAGAAGATCTGGACAAGAAACTGTCCGCCATCGAATACAAGCTCGCATCCCCGGCCCTGCTCAATAGCGATGACAAGTACTTCGTCGAGCCTTACAAGGTTTATCTCAACCTGATCTGGCTCAACGCGGAGGTCGGGACCGGTGGCGGCGACGTCGCCGGTGGTGCTGATTTTGCCCCGACCGACACTCAACTGGAGTTACTCCAAACCTTTGAAACAGAAACGGCAGTAGCGGATGCGGACTACAAGAAAGTCATGAAAGAGGGTCTTCCCGCGTTGAATCGCTCTCTCGCGGATAGTGGCTTTGCAGCCCTGCTCGCTCCGCTCAACTCCGGGCCGGCGAAGCAGGAATGATCGAACCGCTAGAGAACAAGTGTGACCGGGCTTTTGCGGCACGAAGTCAAATTGTACTTCACTGGTTTTGGCCATGGCAGATTCGGAATGCATGACCGGCAAACATGAAGTAATCCCAAAGTAAGGTTAGCCGACAATTCGGGCGCAATCTCGCATTTGTGCTGCGCTGCACATTCCACGCCAGGTGTTCACTCGGGAACAAAGGCGAGGTCAACGTAACATTTCACGTACTCCTAATCAGAAATCACCGGCTACAGCAGATGCATCTCTAGGAATGGAGACGAGCATAACCCGGCGCGACTTTCTTGGCTCCGCTTTGCTCGCCTCCGGATCCGCCTTGCTCGGTGGTATCGCTCCGGCAGAGCTACTCGCTCAGAACGATGACTTCACGGGTTACGGCGGCGTCGGCGACTACAGCACTGCGAATGGCAACACTCTGGATGTTCTCGAAGCAGGTCATGCGATTCGCGACCGCGTGTACGACCCGCTTCCCAAGGACATCATCGACACCGGCGAGCTCTATGACTGCGTAATCGTAGGTGGCGGAATTAGCGGACTGGCTGCCGCTCTGTTCTTCGAGCGCGAGGCCGCCCCGGGAATGAAATGCCTGATTATTGAAAACCATCCCATTTTCGGCGGTGAGGCAAAGCAAAATGAGTTTCTAGTCGAAGGCAAGCGACTGATTGCACACCAAGGCTCAGCCATCTATCAGGTTCAATACCCGCATAGCTTCCTGGCTGGGTTCTACGAGTCCATCGGTTTACGGGCACCGCAGCTGACATATCAAAGCTGGGCTGGACCAGATCCAGAATTTCCCCTCTCCAATACTCCTTATGAAGCGGTGGGTCTGCAGCATGGACGATGCGGGTTCTGGTTTGGAGCTCGGTTCAATCAGAGAGCGGGGAAGTGGTTGATGGATCCGCTTGGGAAAAACCTCGAAGGCGCTCCCGTTTCAAACGCGACTCGACTCGAATGGCTGAACTGGTTGAAAGGCAAGCCGGCGGCAGGAACGAAGTTCGAACCTCCCAAAGTCGAAGGGGACGCGATTTCGCGGTATCTCGATTCGATCACGTTGGAACAGCACTTCATGGAACGATTCGGTCTTAGCCGCGAAACGGTTCGCGCGTTCCTCTCGCCGGTGGAGGGAGGCGGCTCGGGCCTAGGACCGGATGCTTTGTCTGCATACTCAGACTATGCGTTTGAAATGCTACACCCTTTACCGGACGAAGAAGGTGGTTCTGATCAGATGTTTCCGGGCGGCAACTCGACTATTGCGAGACTGATGTTAAAAAGTTTGATCCCGAGCGCGATCAATGGCCCACATAGCGTGGAAGGAGTTTGCCAGAACCAGGTGAACTTTGCCCGCTCTGGATGCCGCCGGAGCCGCTACGAGAATTCGCCTGTCGTCCACTGTCATCCATGTAGAGCATGAAGGGCAAGCCCACAAAGCCGATCAGTCTCGATCGCATATGCAAGAAAAGGTAAGTTGTACAGCGTCAAGGCGCGCTCGGCTGTGATGGCGGGCGGATGCTGGACTACGAAACACATTCTGAAGGATCTTCCCCAGACCCAGCGCCGGGCATATGCGCAGTTTTACCGCTCACCGTGCATGATGGTTAACGTTGCTGTCAGAAATTGGCGGTTTCTGTACAAGATGGGAATGAGCGGTTGTCGCTGGTTCGAAGGGTTGGGCAACTCCATCGAGGTTCGCAAGCTGGCGCTGACCGGGGTTGAAGATCGAACAATCGGTCCAGACTCGCCGATTGTGCTCAGCTTGAAAGTTTTGTACTCATACCCTGGAGCTCCAACCGAGGAGCAGGGGAATCGCGGTCGCGCGGAGATGTTGGGAACGTCTTTCAGAGATTATGAAACAACAAGTCCGTGAGCAATTTAACGAGATGTTCGCGCCAGGCGGCTTCGATGCGCGGCGCGACATCGCCGGAATTATCTTGAATCGCTGGGGACACGCCTATCTGAGCCCACAACCCGGGTTCTTCTTCGGACGCGATGGTCCACCTGCTGCCCGCGAGGTTCTGCGCAGTGCGCCATTCGGCCGCGTAGCATTTGCCAATACTGATCTGGCGGGAGCCATGGACCATCGTTACTCGATACTCGAAGCAAAACGGGCGGTGAGCCAGTTGCTTGACCAGGTCTTGAGCTAGGACCAGAACGGCTTGCTTGGTCGAAATGTAGTTATCAATGCTCATCTGTATCTCGCAAACGTCTGCGTCATCTTAGCTCTGGCGCCATCCGTTCTTCAGACAAGCGGTTCCGATGCTTGTGTCTACATATGCGGCGGCATGCGCGCGCGAGAGGCTTCGTTCTGGGCACTTCGAAAGTGTGTCTCCCGGACTCATGCCTTCCCGAACCCCATCGCCTTCAGGGACACTCAGCGGTCCGTTGGCTCTACGAAGCGGCGATTGTCGATAAGGTTAGAGTGCGCCCTCAAGTTGCCGGTGACCTTGACGGAGAAATTCTTGTGTGCCGGCACCCCGTCCACTCCGTCTACCGTGAGGCGGATCGCGAACTCCCCTGCGCTGGTATAGGCATGAGATACCTTGGGGCTATCTGCGCTCGTGCCGTCGCCGAGGTCCCAGTGATAAGCGACTGCGGGCACCCCGCCAGCTTCGGCCTGCGCCGAGAGCGCCGAAAGAGTGATCGTCTCACCGGTAATAGCCGCTGCGGGCACCTGTGCCGTCACGGTCGGGGCAGCCTCAGGAATGCTTTTGTCGACCAGCTTGATCACCATCACAGACTCGGGCGGCTGGTTCTCGAGGCGCACTGCGCCATCGATGACGGTAACCGTCTCCTTCTGGTTCAACACATCCGTCGCCGCAAACGTGTGGCCGGCAGGCAGGCCGAGATCCGCCAGTCTCAGCGTGTGCGAGCGCACCGTGTCCGTCCAATTGAATACCGTCAGTATGGCCTGTCGTTGATCTTCCCGGAGGAAGAAAGTACTGGGCTGTCTATCCTCTCGCTCGTAGGTCATCAGGTCCAACGGCGTGGAAGCTCGGCCGACTTTGGACATATTCAACAACTCACGGTTTTCAACCAGCGCCAGCCGATCCTTCTCTGAGCCCAAGATCAGCATGTCATCGCCGATCTCATACATGCCGCCGGATACCGCGGAGAGCGCGATCGACGCCTGGGCCGCACCCAGCGAAATCGAAGACTTTTCGTTCGCATGCTCCATGAGATGCGTCGCCGTGACGTTGAAGGCGTCCGGATCGTTGACGAAGAAATTACGCTGCATATAGAAGCGGGCAGCGATGCCCGGAGCAGCATTCTTGGTTCTCTCAAAACTGTGGCCCGTATCCGCGGAAACTCGGCCCGTATCTACCAGCCCCACCGGGGTGAGCATGGGACTTCCATCCTTATCGAGGATCACCTCGTCGCCAACGGCGCCGCGAATTAACTGGAGACCAATGCGTTGGGCTTCGAGGGCTGTGGTGTTGGGGCGGTAACGGTAACCCTCGATCGCGGTGGTATCCATGAAGTCGAGTTTGATGAACCGGACCCCCCATTCGCGGACGAGTGTCCGGTAAGTCTGACGCAGATACTCCTGAGCTCCCGGATGGGTTGTGTCCAAAGCGTACAGCACATCCGTCTTCTGGCCCCAGACGGCGCCAATGGGGATCGCTTCGCCCGTGCCGTTGTGTACCAGCCAGTCCTTATGGTGCTCGTAGATCCAGGCTCGGCTCGTCACCTCAAACGGCGCGGTCCATACGCCGAATGTCAGGCCCTCTCCGATCAGGTGATGCCCAACAAACCGCAAACCATCCGGGAATTGCGTTGCATTCGGAGTCGTATATTCGCCACGGGCGTACTGATAACCGTCGTCAATTTGGAAATACTTATACCCTAGTGACTTTAGATGTTCGGCTTGCCAGTCGCCATTGGCCAAAACCTCGGCTTCGTTGATGGCCCCATAGTAGACAGTCCAACTCCACCAGCCCATGGGAGTCTCACTAGAGACACGCGCGTGATGCAGTCGACGAATCGCGTCACCATAGGTGAGCAGTTGATCGTGGTAATCCGTGCCTGCCTCGAACATCAATCGCTCTGAAACCATAGCTTCCCCGGGCTTAACGGAAAGACTCAATTCGACCTGGTCGTCCGCGGGAGAATCCTTCAGATCGAATTCCTTCTGGATCTCCGTGGTTCCGGTGGATTCGACGATATAGGATGCTATCTTGGTCTTCGCACCCGCCCCCTCAGCTTGCAGATGCATCAGGGTCAGAAACCGGTCTGAGGTCAGTGCGCCAAGAAACAGACTCTGCTTGGTCTCCCGGTTGTAGATAAGTTGGCTCCCTGTGGCGCGATGCATCCCGCCGTCGACTCTCCCGAGGTCGTAGATTCCGAGGTCCGGCCAATCTTCGCTGAAACTGTCGGAGAGAACCCGGTCTGCCGATTGACCGCCGCCCAGATCGAGGATCGGCTCACCGATGGCCTCCACACTCCGAATGGCCTGAACAGTTAATTCCTTCCCGACGCTGTTTTGCATCCTTACCTGGACGGTGCCGTAAGGGCTCTGTTTGTAGAGCCGTAGTACGTAAACAAGATCGGGTTTGCCATCCAGTCCGCTGCACGTGACAGTGACCTCTTGGCCGGGGCCGAGATCATCTTCAAAAGTAGACTCCGCGGCCTGATGCCGTGGGTAATCGCTCGAGCGAAGCCACTGGTGGTCGACCTGTGCCGCCACACGGGACCTTAGCACCGGCTGACCATCATGCAAAGACAGTTGGTACGATCCCTCCTGGGCGTTGACCGTCAGGGACAGTTGGTCGTTCCTCAACTGCTGTGCCACACACGGCACCGCGACCAGCAGCGTGCCAGCGGTAATCGCTAGTCCAACTCTGAAAATTGTTCCTCGGATTCTCTTCGGCACGGCAGCAATCTCCCCATGGGTGCACGATCGTCATCGCATACTACTTGATTCAGTCAGCCTCAGTGAAGCGAATACTCAGCTCGAGAATCTGTAATGCGAAGGTGAGAGATGAGATGAGAGGCCTTTAGGAAGCGCGAGAGAACCCAGTCAGGGCCGGGGCGCGGGCGCCGGCGGGTGAGCGTGGATCAGGGAGCGGTTTTCAATTTGGTTCCACGATTGACGGGAACGTGCTTATTTGGCAGCGGCTACGGGTTTCAACACAGCGGTGTTGCGCTCGTCGGTCGCGATCATGCGATAGAACTTTTTCAGCTCGTCAACTTTGCTGACCGGAACGCTCAGTTCCTTGATCTCGAAGGTGCGGGTGTAGTGCAAAGTTTGGCCGCTGGCCTCGGTCTTGCTGTGATAGCTGCCAAAGCTGTAATCCACGTCCATGGGAGGGGGCAACTCGTCTACGGCGTAGCCGGGAGGGAGCGCGATATCGAAAGTGTCGGTATCGCGCATAGGGCCTTCGAACTCGACCGGAAACTTGCGCGGTTCCTTGGTCTCCAGTATTCCCGACGCCTTGTTTCCGAGAACGCGCGGGCGCACCAACATGAGGTCGCCTGCAACCTTCGCATAATTTTCGGAGCTGAAAGCGTATCTGAAGCCGAAAGGCTGGTCGGTCCGATCCATGTTGATCAGGCTCGCTCGCTCGATTTGAAAGCCGGAAAGGGATGCCCCGAGCAGGCTTTCGATGGGCTTGATCCGATCTTCATTCTTGGTGACGGTGCGCTGCCGCCAGCGCTCTGATGAGGCCCGATCTCCCAGCCGTATCTCTTCGACCTGGCCCTTCAACATTCCGTTGGGGTCGAGAGTCAGCTTGCCCACGCGCTCGATGCTGTTCATCGCCGACGGTTGTTGGGGCAACTCCACCAGTTCTCCGCCTTCGGGGGTCACGAGCAAACCGTAATTCGCCTGCAGGTAGCTTCCAATCTGGCCGAATGGGGTTATTTCGTTGGTCGGATCGAAGAACAGGATCCTCCCCAGCTTTGGATTTTGGGTCACGGCAATGAGGGAGGAATCTTTCAGATCGTCCGGTAGCTTGATGGCCAAAATCGCATGGTTAAACTGGTTGTGAGCAGGGGTCTCACGGGTGACGGATCCGCGTTCGGTATTGATCAGGACGTGATAGGAGTCGACGCCCATCTCGCGCAGCATGGTGCGCATGAGAGTGGCCTTATCTTTGCAGTCTCCGTAGCGGTGCGCGAAGACATCCGGAGCGGCGTGGGGTTGAAAGCCACCAATGCCCAACTTGATTTCCACATAGCGAATGTCGTGCTGCATAAAACTGGCTATGGCCTGCATCTTGGGCACGAGCGTGGGTTTCCCGGTGGTGAGAGTGGCTACTTGCTGCTTGATCGCGCTGGACGTATCCATGCGACCGTTAATCAGATTCCCGTACCAGCCTGCCATGCCTTCCCAGCTCGCAATCTCACTTTTCCCAACGGTTCCGCCAGCGGGGAAAAATGAGACGATCATTTTGCCGGCCACGCCACTCAGTGGTGGCATGTCCGCCTCACGGCGAATTTCTGGCACCTCGCGGACGGCCCATTGCAGGGTGTTGTGGTCCTCATCGGGCTTCACCTCGGGATGGGTGAACCAGGAAGTTTTAAAAACCCAGCCTTGAGGAATCTGCAGCGAGTAGTGACTCTCGTGCACCGGGTCTTCTCCCTGAAATCGCCAGACATCCTGCAGGAAGTAGGGTTGCTCCTCGACTTCATACTCGTAGCCCACGATGTTGCCGGGGTCGGGGGCAGGAATGCGCAGGATTCTGACCTTTACGTCGGAGAAGACTTCAAAGCCTGCGGTGGCGGAAGCATCGATCGCCTCTTTTTCCTTGACCTCATAGTCCTTACCCTGTGCCGGAATGCACCAGGCATGGAGACTGGTGATTCTCCGGCCTGGATAGAAAAGGATATGCACCGTGCCACGCTCACGGCCTTCGGGCCGAAGAATCTTATAGGCCTCGCGCACGTGAGTCCTGACTTCATCGGGCGAGAGAACCGTGACGTTAGTCTCGGAATACAGGACCACGGCGTCGGCCTTCTCGTTATAAGCAGGCAGCGGGACGCCAACGAGCGCATGCATCCATGCGGGAGCATCGCCCGCCGCGGCTCTCGACACACTCGTTATTACACAGAGAGCAACTAGCAATGCCTGAAGCGCGCGTCGGGCGCGCGCCTTTGGGGATCTCTCACCTTGTGCCGGCAAGAGGCGTGAACCACCCGGTGTGCAGGGGTACACGGAGGACCCCGGTACCTTGACCAGAGCCTCTGGTAGTAGGGTACCCAGGGTCATACTCACTCGCTTCGTTACTCTACTCATTGCTGGCATGGATGTCCCCTGGCTGCAGAATGATCTGCTCGCCGTCACCGGTTCGCACCGCCTGAAAGAAGTTGCGGAGCGCGGCGTAGTACTTGGTCTCGAGCATCAAGAAGTCAATGGTCAACTTTCTCGACAGACGCAAGGTGCCTGCGCCTGATTCCACCTTCAGGTCATAGGTGACCAATTTCTTATCCTGATCCTGAGCAGGCGGCACACTGCCGACCTGCCAGCCCGCGGGTAGTTCGATGGTCACGTCATCCAGTTTCTGATAGGGATAGTCGAAGTAGACGGGATAGAGACGATTGGCATGTTCGAAAAGCCCTTTTTCGCCGGCGGTAAAGATGGCGGCCGGAATTAACACACGTTTGCCGGCATTGGAAGCGAAACCTGGAATCTTCAAATTGAACTCGGCAACCAGTGGTGTCTCCGAACTGGTCCAGTCGGGTTTGTTGGTCAGTTCCGCGTCCGCGGCCATGGCAATCTCGGTGGTCACGCCTTCCTCGAGGGACTTCTTGCGCGCCACTTCGTCCGCGTTTCGTTCTTGCAAGCGCTGGTACATGGCTTCGAGGCCGACGTAGGTGACGGTGAGCGTACCTTCGAGGTCGCCGGTGTCGGAGAGCTTCAGTTTGCCGATATGCTCGATGCGCGACTCGGAGGCTTGGGGGAGAATGGTTTCGATCCAGGTTCCACCGTCCTTATCCAGGCGCAAGCCGCGCACTCCGGTTTCGGACCAGGTGAGGAGGCCGAACGGCGTGAACTCGGCTCCGGGATCGAGATAGAGATCTTTTCCGTTCAGCTTGACAAGCACAACATTGGTGTTCAGCTTTGTGGCTTGCATCGTAGCCGGACTGAAGAAATGCTGCTCGCGATCGGAGACCCAGCAGCCATAAGCTTCAAAACCTGCGGCTCGGACCAATCCCAGAAAGAGCCAGGTCAGCTGCGAGCCATAGCCGTAGCCTCGCTTCCACAGCTCCTCCACGTTGTCCGGTGCTTTTTCCCCGGCTCGCTTTTCCTCCTGCTCGGTCTTGCTCACTTCGTAGGAGCGGTTGCGGATTTTCTGGACGCGGTCATAGATCTTTCTGAGTTTGACCTCCTGCGAATCGCCGGGGGAGACGATCTGCGCCACGGCCTGTTCCATGGCCTTGCGCTTGTCGATAAAGCTTTCCAATTGGGCGTTGCGCTGCTTCCCGATCTTCTTCCAGTAGCGTTCCTGGTCCCTTTCGAGGATGCCTTCCTCATAGATGAAATCGACGCGTGAGCGCAATCCATCTTCAGGAGGCATATAGTCCTCCGTCTGGAAGGCGGCGATATTGGCCGCTGCCATGCGTATGATGTGGTCCGGTCCTTCCTTCGGAGCCTCCGAGCCGGGAGGAAGAGTGTTCCAACTCCAGCGCAGGCTAAACCGCTGGTAAGTGCCGTTGTAGGGCTTCAAGGAAAACTGCGCCTTCTTGGTGAATAGTTCGTTGTTGAGAATCCAATTGGAGTCGAACAACATGTTCTCTCCCAAGTCGATGGTGTAGAAGTACTCGATGATGCTACCCACCTGGACGTCGGGAAGAGTAAAGGTCTTTGCGAGATATTTAAGTCCCCTGCCCTTGACCAGTTCCTTCTCGTAAAGTTTGCCGTCGAATTCCGCGATGGAGCCGTCGGGCCTGATGGTGCGCGCCCTGACGTTCACAACATCCTGGGTTTTCTTGAAGAATGGGATCTCGACGTCGGCGTGCTTTCGCCCTTCTTCGGTGAGAATCTTGATGCGCAGGTAGTCGTCTTCGTGAGAGGTGCGGCCATTGTCGTCGCGATCCACCTGACGGTACAGAATGACGGCGGGCGCCCCAGGCGCTAGTGGTTCGCTGGTGATTTTGAGTTCAGCGGGTGAAACCGGCTGGAATCCGACGGCTGCTTTGGCGTTGAAGGTTGCGAACATCCAGACCGTGAACCCAACCGCAAGCCACTTGACGGAGCGGAGCATACTCATTTCCCCCCTAAGTAAAGGTCACTCGGCAAATACCGGTTCGATCGGACTATCGGGAAAAAAGGATTTGCTGCAGGCGGGAACACTGGCTCCGGGGGACGAGTGGCGGTCTCCAACAGCGACAAATCCACCCCCTCGAATTCTGCGCCCCCTCAAGCCAGAATCCGGAAGGTCTGTGACTGCACGAGTATAGCCGGAAACCGGGGTTCGTCAAGAACGAAGATTGGTGCGGACAAAGGGCGGCAAAGCCCAGGCTGCCAGGGACCGTCCAATCCCACACTCGCCCAAAAACTGCCCAAAGATCGGGGCAACTAACGTTTTAGGGAATGTTGGGAGATCTATATGGTTTCTATTCTATGGTTTGGCGATGGCCCGGGGCGCCAGGCGAAGTCACTGACCTCCGTGTTGAGCGGAGCCTCGATTCCGCCGGAGTGAAACATTCGGCTGGCTTCCCAATTGGGAGATGGACCTTATTCCGGTATGTCCTCTGCAGCCGCCGGTCACCATTCAGTTACCATTCAGTACATGTCGATAAAGACATTACCCCGCGCTTTCCACGGCTTCTCGCCCAGGCGGTCCGTTTTCCGCGAAAAGATCCAATTGGTATGCGCGTATTTTCACATGTTCATTCTCAACCTCTCAGGCCGGGGTTGGGGCATTTTGCTCGATCAATTGCTGGGCTTTCAGTTCAGCCCAGAATTCGGCCGGAATCCTGGTTTGCATCGAGGTATAGTCCGCGAGGATCTGCTGTTCACTGCTGGCGCCAACCACTAAAGCGGTGGCCACGTCCGGTGACGCGGAGAACTGGAGCGCCGCCGTGCGCAGATCGACTCCGTGATTTGCCGCTACCTCGAGCAGTTTTTTTCGTTTCTCCAAAAATCCGGTGGGTATTTTGTACGACTCTTTTCCATAGTTGTAGCGAGGGCTCCCCGAGATGAATCCAGCATTCAGCGAGGAACCAACCACCAGAGATGCGTTCTTTGTTCGGACGGCAGGAAAAAGCTGGTTTAGCGCATTCTTATGATCGATCAAGGAATACTGCGATGCCATGAGACATACATCCGGATCGGCTTCCGCCAGCACCCGCAAAATCGGTTCGGGCGTATTAACGCCGATTCCCCAGCCTTTGATCAGGCCCTCTTCCCGCATTCCCGTTAGTTCTGGAAACGCACCCTTCACCGCAATGTCGAACTGTTCCTGCCAACTCGTCGGCAGTAACTTATTGTCCGAAGAAAGGTCATGGACAAATACGATGTCAAGGCTATCGATGCCAAGTCGTTGCAGGCTATCCTCGATCGAACGCCTCACGCCGGATGCGGTGTAATCGAAAATTACCTCGTTGGGCGATGGCGAGAAAGGGAACAGACCATTATCCTTGGCTGTCCTCGATGCCTTTAGCAGTTTGCCCACTTTGGATGAGACGACATATTCACTTCTTTTCTTGTTATGAAGAAAGTTGCCATACCGTCTCTCGGCGAGACCCAGGCCATACCAGGGAGAAACGTCATAATAGCGAATACCCGCGCTCCATGCCGCTTCCAGAATCGCGTACGCATCTTTATCAGTCACTACCGCAAATTCATTTCCCAGTGGAACCCCTCCCAACCCGAATTTGAAGGGCGGTTTGTAATGCGCGTGATTGCTGCCGTTGCTGTTGTCAGTTTTCATGGTGCTCGTGCTCCTGCTTTGGTTTGCCTCGCGCTGCGCTGATGTACTTCCAGGCAGCAGGGCGGCCGTGGTTATAGCCCAGCCTTTGACGGTGATATTCAGGAAGTCTCTTCTTGTGCTCATATTCGTTACCCTCGGTGACCTCGAAAGTACAATGTGATGGCTGCCCTCAGAGGTCAGAGTTCTCCGATAATAAACTGGGCTCGGCCGTATCCGAAAGACCAGTCCTCATCGTTGTTCTGCGTTATTGAAACCACTACGTCCGATGCCTTCATGTCACAGCGCCGAGCCAGTTCCCGGCAAAGCAGCTCGTAGAAATTCTGCTTCTCAAGCCGGTTTCGCGGTCGTGTCGTCACTTGCACCACAACAACCCGATCGGTACGCGCTATGCCAGTCCCGTATCCTCAATGCTCATTTCTGCCGCGGTGTGCTCGTGCACGATCTGGTAGCGATCCCGTTCAGGCACTTTGAACGCGGCCAGCATCGCGCAGTGAATCGCGTCAAGCAATTCTTTCTACTCTGCTTGGCTGCGGCCCTCGATCACATCGATTCTGAGCAATGACATCGAAATATCCTTTCATGGAATACCACGCTACGGCAGGAGATCGGTCTCACCGGATCGGTGAGTGCGACGGATCTCTCAGCCCTTCCCCGGCGAACCGCGGATGACACTGCAGAAGTTCATGCGCTGAAACTTTGGATCCTTGTCCGCGAGTACATCCGCCTTCACATTGCCGAATGTCGTCTCCGGCTTGTGCTTGATGCCGTCGTAGAAGGCCTGTCCTCTTTAAAGTGCTCGGTGCGTGGATAGGCGGCGATGACTGCTTCGCGATCGGCGTCGGAGAATTCCGAGTAGGCAATTCCGAGGACATCCATCTCCACACCGTTGGTCAGCAGCGCAACCACCGGTTGCATGTACTGCGGAATTCCCGGCGTGGTGTGCAGTGCGATCGCCGTCCAAACAGTGTCGATCTCGAACTGCGGAATATTGTGCCGGCGCAGGAAGGCTCGCGCGGTATTGGCACCGTCCACCTCGAACCGGTCTGACTTGCTGCTATACCGCGGAGTCAATCCCACGTCGTTGAACATCGCGGCAATGTAAAGCAGTTCGGAATCGAACTTCAATTCCCGCCTTTTCCCTGCGAGCGAGGCGAAATAATACACACGAGTCGAGTGGTTGAACAGCAACGTCGACTCGGTGTCATGCACCAACTCTGTGGCTTCCCGAGCGAGTTTACTGTCGGGGATCATCACTCCCGAGATCGAAGTTCCCTGTGCCAGGTCTTTTATGGCTGTCGACATATTAAAATCTCCATTTAATTTCAGTGCATGTCCTGTTCCAAAGGACGCGAACGGTCAAATCGCCACCGAATTCGTCGCCGAGGCCTGTTCTCATTCGATTAACGGCATACGTCGGTCTACTGCAGCGGTTGATGTGTCGCGATGGGGACTCGCTGTCAAAATGTGGACTCGGCCTGTAGCGATAGCCTTCCAACGAAGCGAATACTCGCAACTCACGCAGGGTGATCAGAATGCTAAGGCCATTGTTCGTGCTGTGCGAGCAGTTGCCTCCACTGCTGGTCATTGTCAAACTCCCAATGCCTTCCGTCGCGTCGGCCTAAGCCAGGGAGGCTCATTGGAGGGCGAACGCCTATCTGACGAGGTTGTGAGTAGCAACGACTGACAAGCGGACGCGCCGACTCCTGCATTGGGCTGGATGTCCGTTTTATACTGAAGACGACGGATGGCGCCTTGATCGTCTTGACTTATCAGTTGCTTGCGTGCTGGTCCAGCAAGCGTGACGAAAAACTCGAAAAAGGCGAGACCGTCGACCCCTACAGCTATTATTTCAGGACGAATCCCATGTTCGAGACCAGCGCCCCGAAGTACGATTGGATGAGTCGGATCGTCGCGATCGGTACAGGTCACCGAATGCCCGACGGTCCCATTTACAGTATCTTTGAGGTTCTCTGATTCTCGCGCAGTGTTTCGTGACTTGCCCAGGAAGCAAATCGCCGGCCACGGAAAAACAGCACGCGAGCTTCTCGGCCGCACGAGTTCCAGATCTTTGAAGGAAATAAGAAAGAGGTGATGTGCAATGACGAAACTGACGAGCTTCGAAGCGGACATTCGCCCTCTGTTTACCGATCGAGACATTAACGCCATGAGCAAGGCATTTAACCTTGCGAACTACGAAGATGTTAAGAAACACTCCGCGGCGATCTACGACCGCATTCGCGGAATTGGTGGCGCGGTAATGCCACCTCCACCTCCAAGAGGAGAAGGTCCGTGGCCTCAATCGCGCATTGAATTATTCGCTAAATGGATTGCGGACGGGTTCCAACCGTAGAGCGCTGACGATCGTGCTGTATCCTGAATTCTCTCAAGGATGGGCAGCCACAGTGCTTAGGAACGGAAAATGGAACTGGTATCTCTCAGCATTGGTCGCAGTGTGTCTCAGTATTGCCGTTTCGGCCGCAATATCCGAGGTTGCCACTCCTGCCACATCCTCAGCATTACAAACTCCGCTTTGGCTCGGGACTGCGTGGTACCCGGAGCAATGGCCGGAGGCTCGCTGGAACGCCGATCTTGCGCTGATGGAGAATGCCGGCATCCACTTTGTTCGCATTGGCGAGTTCGCCTGGAGCACTATGGAGCCCGCTGAAGGCGAATACAAGTTTGATTGGGTGGAACGGGCAATCGCGCTGGCAGCAAAACATCACATTCAGGTTGTGCTCGGAACGCCTACTGCCGCGCCGCCTGCCTGGCTGACGCAGAAATATCCCGAGACTCTTCGCATCGAGGAAGATGGCCGCCCGGACGAGCATGGGAACCGTCAGCAGTTCAACTGGTCGAATCCCAAATACCGCGAGTTAGCACACGACATTGCTTTCAGAATGGCTGACCGGTTTGGCCACAATCCAAATGTGATTGGCTGGCAGATCGACAACGAGTATGCCAGCGAGTCTTACGGGTCGAAGGACCGGCAGCGGTTTCAGGAGTGGCTAAAGTCGCGCTACGGGACGCTGGATGCGCTGAACGCGCGTTGGACGACCGCCTACTGGAGCGAAAGTTACACCGCCTGGGACCAGATTCCAATCGAAACCAAATACGGAAATCCAGGGCTTTTGCTCAGCTGGAAGCGGTTCGTGAGCGACACATGGCGTGGCTATCAGAGAAATCAGATTGAGGCGATTCGTCCGCATGCCGATGCACGCCAATTCATCACGACCAACATGATGGGCTGGTTCGACGGATACGACCACTACAACGTCTCGCAGGACCTTGATCTTGCCTCGTGGGATGATTATGTCGGGCAGGGACATCTCGACCCGATCCGCAATGGAGCGGCGCACGATTTAACGCGCGGCTTTCTGGGCAAGAACTTCTGGGTAATGGAAACGCAACCGGGATTCGTCAACTGGGCATCTGTGAACAACGCATTAGATAAAGGAGAAGTACGCGCCATGGCCTGGCACGACATTGGCCACGGCGCCGATGCGGTGAGCTACTGGCAATGGCGCAGCGCCCTGAATGGCCAGGAAGAGTACCACGGCACGCTGCTCGGAGCCGATGGAACTCCAACGCCTCTCTATGGGGAAGTAGCCCAACTCGGGCGAGAGTTTGCCAAAGCCACCCCGGCACTTTCGGGAACCGCCGTGCACTCCGAAGTAGCGATTTTGCATTCCTATGAAAGCCGCTGGGCAATCAACTGGCAACGGCATAACTCTGAATTCGATCCAGTGAAGGAACTGCTCCGCTATTACGGTCCACTGCGCGATTATGCGCAATCGATCGACGTTGTTTCATCGGATGCGTCTCTATCTCAATACAAGCTTGTCGTCGGGCCCGCGCTCAACGTGATTTCCGAAGAAACAGCACAAAAATTGATTGCATATGTGCGCGGTGGCGGCCACCTGGTGCTTGGAGATCGTAGCGGAATGAAAGATGCGGATAACGGTCTTTGGCCGCAGCGACAGCCAGGTCCGCTGGCTGATCTGCTCGGCGGCCGCGTGGAACAGTACTACGCGCTCGACCAACCGGTAGAGGTGCTGGGAGATTTTGGTCAGGCAACATCGACAGCCGTCAGGCAGTATGCCGATCTCTGGGCCGAGCAACTGAGCGTAAAGGCCTCGGATGCAGAAATCCTTTTGCATTATGGCAAGAGCAATGGTTGGCTGGACGACCAGCCCGCGGCTATTACTCGTCGAGTGGGAAAAGGCCGAATTTCTTATATCGGAGCGTCGCTCGATACCAAGACCATGGCAGCGGCCGTTAACTGGATGATCAAAACAAGCGGCGTTACACGCGCCTTGGGCCCGGTGCCTGTCGGCGTTGATGTATACCCTCGTTCGGGCAACAGTAAATTGATCTATATCCTGGTCAACTTTGGAAAAACAACCGAGACGGTTGATCTCCCGGCAGAAATGACGGACATTTTGCACGAAGGTACGTTCAAGCGTCTCACACTGCAACCATACGATGTTGCAGTGCTCCAGGCCGCCGCCCAACATGGAACACTGCATCAGACGGAATCGCTCATGCCTCGATCAGACAACCGATTCTGAATCAGTGGCTCTCGTCCGCAAGCCCTATACTTCCAACTCGCCACGTCCCTCAGAACCGTCGAGCGATTCTCCCGCCCTGCTCGGATCAATTTCCGCCTTTGCAGATTGTTTGTTATACGTTCCTCGAACCGATAGCAGTTCTGCGTGGCTTGGCGGAAATACATAATTCTGCACAAACCAGAGTGTGTCATAAGTGAGGCGGCGGCCCACCACGGAACGTCCATGCTGCTTTACTAACTCGGAGAAATCATTGGGATAGATGAAATGCGCCTGTACGCCGTCACGCGGAGTATCCATATCCAGGAATATCACTGTCTCAGGCTTGATCTATTCCAGGAGATGAAGGGATGAAGGCAAAAATCTCGACAATGAAGACCAGCACACGAACTTCCTGATTCAGGGTCAGGAGGTCTATTTACAACCCGTTTTGAAAAAGTAGTTCTCGCTTTTAATGCTTTTGCAGGTTGCCTTGCAGGTTCTTCTGCTGTTTTGCAGGTAGGTTCGGTATAGAGTTGGGAAAACGTGTTCGTCCTTTTGCGGTCGCGGGCTGGAGTAGCGATTCGCTTGCGACTATTCGGTTTCCACGCGCACGTCGCCGAATTTTCGAAAGTCCTGATCGAAGGTCGAGACTGGCATGTTCTTAGCCACCGCAGTTGCGGCGATCAGGCAGTCGACAAAATGTGCCTTCATTCCCTTATAGCGGTTAAGAGCGTCCAGTTGGACCGTTACCCTACTGATCTCGACGCCAGGGCTGTCGCCCGCAAAAGCGATATCAGCGCGGACGCACAGCCTGAGCGGCGGCTTCGCGGATTTCGGAGAAAGACATTCCTGTTCCCTTATTGCTGGCGAGGGTCCCCTTGAGTGACCGAATCCCTGGATGCACTGGAACTGTAGCTCGGTATTCCTCCACTTCGTATTGCAGTGTGTCACCCGGCTTGACTCGCAAACCCTTTCGACCTTTCTCAGGAATAGTCATCTTGCCCTTTCTGGCCACTGGAGAATGCAGCACCGTCCGATCCATCTTGCCAAATCACTCTCTATGATTTTGCGCGTTTCGGATTCTGTTTCAGGTCCTTCAAGTCGCTGCTCCGTCCTAAGGCCTGTTTGTTCGCCACTAGGTCATCTAGGGAAATGAAGTGCACCGGAACACCGAAGAAAGTGCTTGCGACCCTCTTTCCCCACGCATCCGGGAACTCGACGCCTGTGATTTCGGTCAAAACGTCAATCCGGACCGGCGCAATTCCGATCTGATAGACCACTTGCTTCCCGGCGAATGTCTCCGTAGTGATCCCATCATGCTCGAGGGGAGCACCAAACTTCCTGAGCGCTCCAACAACACGGGCGGAATTTTGCGGTGACTTGTGGACCCACACGTCGAGGTCTTTGGTATACCGCGGCTCGCCGTACTTCATGACTGCGAACCCGCCCACGATTAAATACTCAACTTCAAATTCGTTTAAGAGTTGTAGCAGTTCTCTGTAGTGTGGGTTTTCTGCCATGGCTGATTTCCTCAGCTAATTCCACCAATTCCCATGCCGCAGCAAAGATGGCTTCATCTCCCTGCTCCTGCCAAAACTCGATGTCGAACGAACGGTCCGGGAACCCGCGCTCCACCAGTCGTGTTTTCCACGTTGAATTTTGAGGAATACTCATTTCCCCTCTTCGAATCGGCCCTTAACATTAACAGGATATCAGGCCGAAGCGCCCGATCTTCGGCTCCTGTTGAGAAGGTAATCCGGAGGAAACGGCAATCGTAAACGCATTTCTCGCCGGGATGAACGATAACAGTCCCGCGTGGATGTTCTTCGTTCGAGCCAAGGCGTGGGTGATGATGTCGAATAAGACGCACGGGCTCAGGTCGACGCTTTTCGAAAGGGTTTTGAACCGATCCGCCATCAGCAAGCTCGTCTTCTTGCGGCGCTCAGAAGGCCCTCCCATACGATCGGCCGAACGGACCGGCGCGCCGCCGAATCCAATTCGCGTAGGAACGAGAGCCATGGTTCCGGAATGCTTTCATTCGGATGCGTAGGCAAGATGTTCTCCCTTCATGTCGGTCAGGAGATTCCAGTGGGCCGCAGAGGCCGAGCGATGCTCTCGCAGCCATGCTCTCTCGGCTTGAGTCATCGAGTCGTGACAGAAGGTATCTTCGCGCGCAAGCCGGGCTCTTTCCAGAACCTCTAAACACGATCGAAGCTTTCCCGCTCGTTCGCTCTCCTTCCTGCCCTCCGACACTTCACTCGCCAGAGAGACAGCAAACCCCAATCGGTTTTGTCGATCGTGTACCTTGGCATTGCGAACCAGCCAGTCCCAGTCCATATCAACGTAGGTCATAGCCAACCATGGCAACCCCTCAGCGACACGGGCGTCAAGGTTTGGCTGGTTCAGCGCCTCCAGCAAGAACTCCGCGGGATTCCGTCGTCTCTTGCTTCGAAGATAGGAGAATCCGGGATAACCGAGCGCCCCGAGTTCCGCGCTGAAATCGCGTTTGCGCGAAGACACCGCCATCGCCACTTCCTCGGATCGCAACGGCAGCGCCGTAGCCGGCAGATTCAGCACCTTGAGCGCTTTGCGTACGAATCGCTCCGACAGGGGACGGCGCCCCTTCTCCATCATCGACAAGTAAGCTTGGGTGACATCAAGCGCCAGGGCAGCTTGCTCTTGCGTCCAGTGCTTCTCCAATCGCGCCTCTTTCAACAGGTTCCCGTCCATGGTGATCTTTAATTCAGTCCAAGGGCAATGAATTATATAACACGTGTTGTTATATGTTCGATCACCTGTTTCCCGTATAAGTCGGCTTAACAAGGCACCGGTCGCATCGTAATGCCCTGTAAGTAGCGGTAGGGAATGCAAAAGAACCGACGCTCTGTGTATCGTCTGTGTATCGCGGGCTTGTTCCAGCCCACCGGTCTGGGCTGATGGAAGTCCTTCGCCTTTCGGCGTAGCTCACGCACGTAGCTTTTCGCTGCTTCGTGCAAAGAACCATCGACCGCAATAGTCTCATCCCGCGCTTCGCGGCCACGCAATACCATTTTCTTCCACAGAATCGTGCGACGAGCTGCAATGATCTCGGCTGGTCGTTATTGCTCAGTACAGTGTCCGAAAACAGGATAATGTTCAACTGCAGAGGTCCCACCGCATGCATGATGACGCAGCCGGCAGGTTGCCGGGCACCGTGGAGAAAATCATTAAACCCATTCGAGGCGAAGCCGAGAAAGTGCAGATTGCCATTCAAGGCGGAGCCGATCCGAATCAGAAAATTCGTATAGCTAACATTCTGGTCGATGCCCGAGGCGAAGCGGTCTCGTTGAAAACAGGCGCGGTCGTCCAGATCATAGTCAAACCGAAGCCGAAAGACCCAATTGAGTGATTCCCAATAGATCCATCTTGATATGAGGATCACTCAGGAGATTGTGTTCAAGTCCCAGGCGCGGAATCTGTCGGCCAAGGACGACGGACGCTGTGCGGGAAACTGACCCCTCGTGGCCAGACGCCGGGCGTTTCCGTGAAAGTTACGCTCGAAGACGCTCGCTACGCGGGCGAGGCACCGTCGAAGCAGACCAACTTCGAAATTAAGCCTCGCGGAACAGCGGGCATCAGCCAAGGGCGAGGTTCGAATTGAACTCGACGTGCGGGTGGCATCGTAAAATGCAAGGCGGAACAAATAAAATCGATCGAGGGGCGGCGGCCTAGCGTTCCGCCGGCATGGGAGACGCAATGAAGGCAGTGGTACTACGTGAGTATGGTGGCCCTGAGAAGCTGAAATTTGAAGACGATGTCCCCGATCCGCAGATTAGCGGAGATACGGTACTTGCGGCAACCGCTGCGAGTGTTAATCCGATCGACTGGAAAATGCGATCAGGGGCGCGGCAGAAGGATTTTCCACTGTCGTTTCCTGCAATTCTGGGTCGCGACGTGAGCGGCGTCGTACGAGCGGTCGGCGCAAACGTGAAGCACTTTAAACCGGGTGAGCGCGTTCTTGCACTATCGAATGCGACCTATGCCGAGTTGGTGGCAGTGAACGACTCCGACGTGACCCATCTTCCGAACGGCGTGGACCTGGCGGACGCGGCGGCGATCCCGTTAATCGCGCTCACAGGAGACCAACTCGTCCGCATTGCGACCAACGTGCAAAAAGGACAAGTTGTTCTGATAACAGGAGCGCTGGGCAGTGTCGGGCGTGCGGCAGTGCATATGGCGAAGAAGATAGACGCCCAGGTGATTGCGGGAGTTCGCGGGAAAGAACTGGATGAGGCCCGCTCCCTCGGTGTCTCTGGCGTGCTAGCGATTGATGACGATGAAGCGATTGAGAAATTCCGTTTAGTGGATGCAATCGCGGATACCGTTGGCGGTG
>Ga0302326_10002408_pt1 | contig 45742 bp, 38 predicted proteins | sample Palsa_T0_3_FD_202264 | JGI IMG/M metagenome (GOLD analysis project Ga0302326, IMG submission 202264) | Peat permafrost microbial communities from Stordalen Mire near Abisko, Sweden - Palsa_T0_3 | ecosystem: Environmental > Terrestrial > Soil > Palsa > Peat permafrost | place: Sweden: Abisko... | reverse complement strand
CATCGAGCGCGCCCGGCAAATCGCGAAACAACAGCGCCACCTTGGGGGCATAGCGCGACACCGCCCGCTTGATGTCCAGATCGTTGCGCCGGTTCTCGAGCAGCCAATAACTCATGTGCATCAGCAGGCGCGTGGTCTGGAACATCGCCGTGTATTGCACGACTGCGGGGATTTGGTTGTCGAGCGCCTCGATCTGCGACCAGACGTCGCGAATGGCGAACACCTCGCGTGCAATGCTGTAGGCGCGCGCAATTGCCGCCGGATCCGCACCCGTATCGTCCTGCGCCCGCACCGGGAACACCGGTCCCATGCGGTTGATCAAGCTGTTCGTGATGGCGGTGGCGATGATCTCGCGGCGCAGGCGGTGGCGCTTGATGCGCAGCGCGAAGCGCCGTTGCATCGGGGCCGGGAAATAGCGGTTCAGCTCGGCGGACAGGAAGGGGTCCTCGGGTACGTCGGAATGGATGAGCGCGCGGTAAAGCCAGATCTTGCCGTAACTCAAGGTAACGGCAAGCTCGGGCCGCGTCAGGCCCTCGCCGGCCTTGCGGCGCTCGGCGATTTCCTCATCGCTGGGCAGGAATTCCAGCGCGCGGTTCAGGTCCCCCGAGCGCTCGAGCGCGCGGATCACGTAGGCGCTCTCGCTGAGGCGCTGCTTGGACTGGAACTCGCCCGTGCTGATCGCCTGGCCCTGCAGGTAGTTGTTGCGCAGGACCAGGCCCGCGACTTCGTCAGTCATTTGCACGAGCAGGCGATCGCGGGCGGCCCGGGTCATCTCCCCGGCCCGTACCGCGCCGTTCAGCAGGATCTTGAGGTTCACCTCAACATCGGAGCAATTCACGCCGGCGGAATTGTCGATGAAATCGGTGTTGAGCCTGCCGCCGCGCCGCGCGAACTCGATGCGCCCGAGCTGCGATACGCCGAGGTTGCCGCCTTCGCCGATCACCTTGCAGTTCAACTCGCGCGCATCGATGCGCAACGAATCGTTGCTGCGATCGCCCACATCGCCGTGGCTCTCCGCGGCAGCCTTGACGTAGGTGCCGATGCCGCCGTTCCACAACAGATCGACATGCGAACGCAGTATTGCCTTGATGGTCTCGTTCGGCGTCGCCTGCGCCGGAAGCTCGAGCAGCGCTTGTACTTCGCGCGACAAGCTCAAGGATTTCGCCGCGCGCGAGTACACGGCCCCGCCCTTCGAGATGGCGGCGGGCGAGTAATCCTCCCAGGAGGAGCGCGGCAACTTGAACAAACGTTCGCGCTCGGCGAACGAGCGCGCCGCGTCGGGCGCCGGATCGATGAAGATGTGCTGGTGATTGAAGGCGGCGATGAGGCGGATATGCCGCGACTGCAGCATGCCGTTGCCGAAGACATCGCCGGCCATGTCGCCGATGCCGGCAACGGAAAAATCCTGGGCTTGGATGTCGATCCCGATCTCGCGAAAATGGCGCTTGACGCATTCCCAGGCGCCGCGCGCCGTAATGGCCATCTTCTTGTGGTCGTATCCGGCCGAGCCTCCCGAGGCGAAGGCGTCGCCGAGCCAGAAACCGTACTCCTGGGAAATGCCGTTGGCGATGTCGGAAAACGTCGCCGTGCCCTTGTCCGCCGCGACGACCAGGTAGGCATCGTCGGCGTCGTGGCGAACGACCTTGGCAGGTGCCACGATTTTGTCGCCGACGATGTTGTCCGTGATGTCCAGCATTCCGCGGATCAAGATTTGGTAGCAGGCAATCACCTCGGCGGATTGCGCTTCGCGTCCCGGCGGCATGCGCCGCACCACGAATCCGCCCTTGGCGCCCACCGGCACGATGACGGTGTTCTTGACCTGCTGGGCTTTCATCAATCCGAGAATCTCGGTGCGGAAATCCTCGCGCCGATCCGACCAGCGGATGCCGCCGCGGGCCACGTGCCCCATGCGCAGGTGCACGCCTTCCATGCGCGGCGAGAATACGAAGATTTCGAACAAGGGTTTGGGCAGCGGCAGTTCGCGCAGCTTCTGGCTCTCGATCTTGAACGACAAATATGGTTTGGCCTGGCCGGCGGCATCGGTGATGAAGGCGTTGGTGCGCACCGTGGCGGAGAGCGTGTTCCACAGGCCCCGCAGGATGCGATCCTCATCCGAGCGGGTTACGGCCTCGAGCGCCTCGAGAATGCGCTGGCCGAGCCGCGCCAGCGACTTCGAGCGTGCCGCCGCGCTTATGGCCGGATCGAGGCGCGCCACGAACAAATCCGCCAGCAGCCTCGAACTCGCCGGATGGTTGACCAAAACCTGCGCGATGTATCCCTGGCTGAACGGCAGGCCGGTTTGCAGCAGGTAGCGGCAGTAGGCGCGCAGCACGGTCACGATCCGCCATGGCACGCCCGCCGACAACGTGAGCTGGTTGAAGCTGTCGTTGTCCATGCGGCCGGTCCACACCGCGGTGAAGGCGCTCTTGATCTCATGATCGAGGGCCTCGAAGGCGATCGCGGCAGGCGACTGCATCAGCAACTCGAGATCCTGAATCCAGGCGCGCTTGGCGCCCTGCAGCTCGAGTTCGTAGGGCCGCTCGGCCATCACCTTGAGGCCCATGTTCTCCAGCATGGGCAACAGGTCGGAAATTGGAATCGCATCCTGACCGCGGAAGATCTTCAGGAACAACTTGTCCTTGCGGCGCGGATCGGTGCGGTAGATGTCCAGATGCAGGCGCGCGGGCTCTTTCTCCACCGCTTCCAGAAAGGATACATCGAGGGCGGCCGAGTCGCCGTTGAAGTCCTCGGTATACGCAGCCGGGAATGCCTGCGCGTAGGTCGCGAACAATTGCAGCGCATAGGCTTCGTCAAAACGCGCCAGCAGCGCGGTTTTGAAGGAATCCATCCAGGAGCGCACGGCGGCGGCGACGCGGTTCTCGAGCGCCTCCGTGTCGGGACGGACCTCGTCGGTGGGCAGCGTGCGTGCCACGATGTGGATGCGCGCAAGATTCGATTCCGCGATCTGCACCTGCGATTCCAGGCTCGTGGCGGCGAAGGCGTCGCGGATCACCCGCTCGATGCGCTCGCGAACCTGGGTGTTGTACTTCTCGCGCGGCACGTAAATCAGGCAGGAGTAGAAGCGCCGAAACGGATCGCGCCGGAGCAGCACGCGCACCCGCGGCCGCTCGTGCAGCCCGAATATGCCGGCGGCGATGCGCGTCAATTCGGCGATGCTGGCCTGAAACAATTCATCGCGCGGGAAGGATTCCAGGATGTGCTGCAGCGCCTTGCCGTCGTGACTGTCCGGCGCGAGCGCGAAATGTTCGATGACCCGCGCCACCTTGTGGCGCAGCAGGGGAATCTCGCGCGGATTGCTGTTGTAGGCTGCCGAAGTCCAGAGGCCCAGGAATCTGCGCTCGCCGACCAGGCGTCCCCTGGCGTCGAAGTGCTTGATGCCCACGTAGTCCAGATGTCCGGGCCGATGCACCGTGGACAGCATGTTGCCCTTGGTCACCAGACTCAGGTCGCGCGCCCGGCTCTGGCGGCGAATGTCCTCCGGCAGTATGCGGCCGGCGCTCCCCGGAGGCCGGTGCCCCGGCCTCAGAATCCCGAGTCCCGTCGACCTGACGGGGTCGAGCCTTTCCCGGCCCTTGCGGCCCGCCAAACGATATTCGCGGTAGCCCAGGAAGGTGAAGTGACGATGTTCCATCCAGGCGAGCAGCGCGCAGGTTTCGCTCAAGTCGTTGGGATCGAAGCGCGCGCTCAACGCCGCCAGATCTTCCGCGGCGAGGCGGGCCGCCTGCCGCATGCGCGCCCAATCGGCGTATGCCACGCGCACGTCGCGCAGGCCGCGCTCGATTTGCGCAGCCAGCGACGACAAGGTTGCGGGATCGACGATGCGATCGATCTCCAGGTGCTGGAAGGACTCGAGGCGGCCGCCGCCGTTCTCCACCCGTCTCTGCAGCGAGCGCAGCACGCCGGCGGCATTGCGCTCCACGGCGAAGACGGGGTGTGCGATGAAATGCAGAGTCAGGGCCCGCTCGGCCAACGCGAGGCTGATGGAATCGACCAGAAAGGGCATATCGTCGTTGACCACGTCGATGATCGTGTGCGGCGAGACGAAGCCGTGTTCCCGCAACGTCGGATTGAACACGCGCACCAGCGCCGCGCGCCGCCGCCGCATGGCGAACGTCAGATGCGATAAAGCGGCGCCGGCCACTTCCTCAGGATCACGGTCCGCCACGCCGTCGGCATCCACATTGGCGAGGTAGATCTGCAGGAAGCGGCGCCAGTTCAAGGAGCGCATGTTTTTAGGCGGCCGCACCTTGGTTTGCAGCACGGCGGCTAAGGTTTTTTGATGCATGGGAAACTCCCCGGAGTCATCCTGAATTATGCCAGGGCGCGGCGAGGCGTGCTTCTAAGGACGATGTTCGCCCGACAGATAGCGTTCGGTCTGCATTTCAATGAGGCGGCTCGCGGCGCGCTCGAATTCGAATCGCAGCTTCTCGCCCTGATAAAGCGCCGCCGGAGCGGCGGCCGCGGAGACCACGATGTTCACGTTGCGATCGTAGAGCTCGTCGATCAGCATGATGAAACGCCGCGCCGCGTTTTCATTGGCGCGCGTAAAAATCGGAATGTTCGCGATGAAGATGGTGTGATAGAGGCGTGCAAGTTCGATGTAGTCGTTCTGGCTGCGCGGACCGTCGCAGATGTCGTTGAACTCGAACCAAACCATGCCGGGGCCGGTTGCCTGCGCCACGATCGGCCGCTCCTCGATGGTGAGGACGGTGCGCCCGCCGCGCGCCGCACCAGCAAGCGCGGCGAAGCGGCCTTTGAACTGGGCGGGCGTCGAGCCCAGATTCGAATCCAGATAAGTGGGAGCCGACTCGAGCTGACGCAGCCGGTAGTCGATGCCGCCGTCGAGGTGCACGACCTCGACGTGCGCTTCGATCGCATCGATGGCGGGCAGGAAGCGCTGCCGCTGCAGACCGTCTTTGTACAGCTGCCGCGGCGCCACGTTGGAGGTGGCGACCAGCGTCACGCCGTGGCGGAACAGTCCCTCGAACAAAGCGGCGAGGATCATGGCGTCGGCGATGTCTGCGACGAAAAACTCGTCCAGGCAGATGACGCGATCGCGCGCGGCGAAGCGTTGCGCGACGATATCCAGCGGATCGGCGCGATTGCCGATGCTGCGCATGTCGGCATGAACGCGGCGCATGAATCGATAGAAATGCGTGCGCTCTCGCGCCACGGCGCCCAATGATTCGTCGAAGAAATCCATGAGCAGCGTCTTGCCGCGGCCGACGCCGCCCCACAGATACACGCCGCGGGGCGGCTGCGCAGCGGCCGGCGCGGGCGGCCAATGCAGGCGCGCCCGCAGTCGTTGAGTGAAGGAGGAGGGAGACTGCGAGCGCAACTGCGCGCTCAAGCGATCCAGATGCGCAGCCGCCGCCTGCTGACTGGCATCGAGCGCGAGTCTGCCCGCATCGACCTCGGCGGCCAGGCGCATCGCAACCGGACGATCAGCGCCGGCCATCACCGGCTTTGCTTGACTCAAAGACTTTGATAATTCGGTCCCGAGCCGCCCTCGGGAGGGACCCAGGTGATCTGGCCGGCGTACGGTTCTTTGATGTCGCAGGCCTTGCAGTGCACGCAGTTCGAAGCGTTGATCTGCAGTTTCTTGCCGCCGGCGCCGTCCGCGATCATCTCGTAGACGTTCGCCGGACAGAAATTCGTGCAGGGGTTGCCGAAATCCGCGACGCAGCGGGTCGCGCACAGCGAGGTGTCGGCGACGTGCAGATGTACGGGTTGATTCTCATCGTGCGCCGTGGCGGCGAAGAATACCGAAGCCAGGCGGTCGCGCGGCGGCAGCTCGCGCTCGCCCCAGTGGCGGTCGGGCGAGGCGTAGTCATCGAGCCGCTTCAACGCGGTGTCGTCTGCATGATTGGCGAGCGTCCAGGGCGACTTGCCGAACGTCAGGGTTTCCCAGGCAGCATTGATCAACCCCATCCATAATCCGCCGCGAAACCCCGGGCGGATGTTGCGAACTCTGTGCAGTTCGCGGCCGCCAGGCGAGTCGCGCCAGCGCTTGTCGAAACCGACGCTGGTGCCCGTTTCGGCGAAGTGCTCGGCGGCGATCACGCCGGAGCGGATGGCCTGATGGATGCCCTTGATCTTGGGCGTGTCGAGCGTACCGCCGGCATCGCCGACCAACAGGGCCCCTGGCATTTCCAAGGTGGGCATGGATTGATAACCGCCTTCGATGAGGGTGCGGGCACCGCCGGCGAGAATCTCGCCGCCCTGCAGCAAGCTTTTGATCTTAGGGTGGTTCTTCCATTGCTGGAACGCCTCGAACGGCTTGAAGCGCGGATCCTCGTAATCCAAACCGACCACGAATCCGATGTACACGCGATCATTGTCGAGGTGGTACAGAAAGCTGCCGCCGTAGATTCGACTGTCCAGCGGCCAACCCAGAGTATGTTGAATGAGGCCTGGTTGTACGCGTCCGGGTGGCAGCTGCCACATCTCCTTGAATCCCAATCCGTAGGTCTGCGGCGACTTGCCGGCATCGAGCTTGTAGCGCGCGATGAGTTGCTTGGACGTGCTGCCGCGGCACCCTTCGCACAGCATCGTGATCTTGGCGTGTATCTCAGGCCCTAAGGTGAAGTTCGGGCCCGGCTCGCCGTTCTTCTCGACGCCCATGTCGCCGATCCTCACGCCTTTGACGGCGCCGGCCGGGTCGAACAGGGCTTCCGCGGCCGCAAATCCCGGAAATACATCCACCCCGAGCTTTTCCGCCTCTGCGCCCAAGATCGGCACCAACTGGCCCAATGAGGTGATGAAGTTGCCATGATTCCACATTTGCGGCGGCGCGAGCGGCGCTTTGATACGCCCGCGACGCGTCATGTAGAAAAACTCGTCCTTGCCTGCCGGCACACAGATGGCGGGGGCGTGCTTGCGCCAATCCGGCAGCAATGCATCGAGGGGCCCGGGTTGGAGCACGGCGCCGGACAAGGAGTGAGCCCCGAGGCTGGCGGCCTTCTCGAGGACGCAGACCGTCAAATCCGGCTTCAGCTGCTTGAGTCGTATGGCACAGGCGAGTCCAGCGGGGCCTGCCCCGACGATGGCAACCTCGTACTCCATGACATCGCGCTGGTTTTCGCTCATCTAGGTCACCTGAAACCGCGTAAAGCTAGGAAAAATCGCCGGGTAGTAGATCACAAACCAGCCGGAGCCGGGAGACGTCCACCAGGCGGACAAACGATTGGGGGTAACCAGACGGCTGTCGCTTCTCTAAAAGGGGACAACCATGTTGATAGGCCACGGACGCCGCCACCAGGATGGCCAAAGGATTTGGGCATGGCTAGGGCAAGGACGCCCACCCCTTTCGATCAGAGCGCGCTCAAACCAGTTCTACGGCGACCGCCGTGGCTTCGCCCCCGCCGATGCAAAGGCTCGCGATGCCACGTGTCTTGCCGCGAGCGCGCAGCGCATACAACAGGGTGGTCAGAATGCGCGCGCCGGTGGCGCCAATGGGATGCCCCAACGCGCAGGCACCGCCGTTGACGTTCAACTTGGCGTGATCCAATTCGAGGTCTTTCAGGGCGGCCATGGCCACGACGGCGAAGGCCTCATTGACCTCCCAAAGATCGACGTCACCCGGGTGCCAGGAGAGCTGCGTCAGCAGTTTCTTGATGGCGCCCACCGGTGCCAAGGTGAACCATTCGGGCTCGCGCGCGAAACTCGAATATCCCAGAATTCGCGCCATGGGCTTCATGCCATGGGCTTTGGCAAAGGACTCGCGCGCCAAGACGAGTGCCGCGGCCCCGTCGGATATCCCCGAGGAACTCGCCGCGGTCACCGTGCCGTCCTTTTTGAATGAGGGCTTCAGGCTCGGGATCTTGGCGATATCCAGCGTGAAGGGTGTTTCGTCGCGACTTACAAGCACCTCGCCTTTGCGAGTCTTGGCTGTGACGGGCGCGATCTCCGCGGCGAATTGACCGCCGTTGATCGCCGCAAGGGAGCGGCGCACCGATTCAGCCGCAAACTCATCCTGCATCTGGCGCGTGAAGCCGTATTTTTCCGCGGTGTTGTCGGCAAAGCATCCCATCAGCTGTCCGTCCCATGGACTCTGCAATCCGTCGTAGAACATGTGGTCCAGCGCTTCCTGGTGACCCATACGAAAGCCGGCTCGGGCCTTGGGCAAAAGGTAGGGTGCGTTGGTCATGGATTCGATGCCGCCGGCCACCACCACCTGGGCAGAACCCGCCAAGATCTGATCCGCTCCGGCCATCACGGCGCGCATCGCGGAGCCGCACATCTTGTTCAACGTCGTGCAGGTGGTGCTGATGGGCAGTCCTGCGCCTATGGCTGCCTGCCGGGCCGGCGCTTGACCTAAGCCCGCGGTCAGAACACATCCCATGATCACCTCATCGACCTGCGCGGCGCTCACGCCTGAATCCGCCAACGCCGCCTTGATGGCTGCTGCGCCCAGCTGCGGCGAGGTGACCGAGGCGAAGGCGCCCTGGAACGCGCCGACCGGTGTGCGGCGGGCACTCAAGATGACGATGGGATCAGAATTCATTGGAATTTCCATGGCTGAGTTAGACGACCATTATAACCGGCCGGGCGGCCTTAAGGTGCCTACAGGTCTGATGCAAGGGTCTGATGCAAGGGGTCATGATGCCAAAGGGTCGCCGACGGCCTGTGCGATCAGCCGGCGGCTGTGCTCCCGCGACCCTTCCGCGGGCAGAACCCCGAGGATCTGGAAGCGAATGGGGCGTCGGTACAGGAACGCGCCCGCAGGCGGAAACACCTCGCGGGTGCCGTGAATGGCCACGGCCACGACCGGCATCGCCGTGCGCGCGGCGGTCGTGAATGCACCCCCCAAAAACCTGCCGATCTGGCGTGCATCGCTGAACGTGCCTTCCGGAAAGAAAACCAAAGACTGGCCCGTCGCCGCGAGCCGCAACACCCGGCGCGCGTCGGAGGCGCCCTTGTGCCGATCGAACCGCTCGACGAATTCCGAGCCGAGGCGGCGCAGCAGAAATCCGGCGAGGGGCACCCTGACCATCTCCTTTTTTATGACGAAGGCAAAATCAGGAGGCAGTGCAGCGACGGCGACGATGCCGTCGATGTAGCTGGCGTGGTTGGCTACCACCACGCAAGGAGTCGAGGGCAAAAGTTCGCGTCCCTCGACGGACAGGGCGATGCCGGCCGCCCGCAGAAAAGCGCGCGCGAACACGCCCGCAACGCATCGCCGGCGCCGCAGATTGGGCAGCAAGGAATTGATCGCCAGCACCGTCAAACCCAGCACCAAAAATGTGAACATGCAGTAGGCCGTGTACGGAAATTTTGTGATGCGGCGAGCCTTCAAACGCGTCACTTCTGTGATCTGGTTCTCCTTATGTTAATACTTAACTGTACTGTGATTCTGGTCACGCCGACCCGCAATCCCGCCTCGCATACTGACGGCCGATAGCGTGTAGAGCACTATTTCGTGCGCAACCATACGCTGGAGATTATGGCGACGGCTCTCAAACGGACGGTTTATACACGGACATCGGGCGCGGCGGCAGCTGTCGTGCGCGAAGCCGCAGATCCTGCACTTCAACGGTTTCTCGATGCCGTATGGAGCGAGCGAGGGCTATCGACGAATACCTTGGCGGCGTATCGCGCCGACTTGACCGCGTTGGCGCGCTGGTTGGAAGAACGCGACGGCGCGCTGCTGAAGGCCTCGCGCATGGATCTGCTCGGCTTCATCGCCGCGCGCGTCGAAGGCGGTTCGCGGCCACGCTCCACGGCGCGGCAACTGTCCAGTTTTCGCCGCTTCTTCCGCTTCATGATGCGCGAGGGATTGATCGACGCGGATCCGACGGCGCAAATCGCGATGCCGAAAATCGGCCGTTCGCTGCCCAAGTCGTTGACCGAGGCCGAAGTCGAATCGCTGCTCGAGGCGCCGGCAGTGGCCGAGCCGCTCGGGCATCGCGATCGCACGATGCTCGAGGTCTTGTATGCCACGGGATTGCGCGTCTCCGAACTCGTCAGTCTCAAGCACAATCAGGTCAACTTGAATCAGGGCGTGATGCGCGTCGTCGGCAAAGGCAACCGCGAACGCCTGATTCCGCTGGGCGAAGAGGCGGTGAAGTGGCTGCAGCAATTCATGCAGGGACCACGCGCCGAGATTCTGCTCGAGCGACAGACGGATTATCTGTTTCCCACGCGCCGCGGCGACCGCATGACTCGCCAGGCTTTCTGGCACATCATCAAGCGCTATTCGAAGAAAGCAGGCGTCGAAAAAGAGCTTTCGCCGCATACCCTGCGGCACGCGTTCGCGACCCACCTGTTGAATCACGGCGCCGATTTGCGCGTGGTGCAGATGCTGCTCGGCCACAGCGACCTGTCGACCACGCAGATCTATACGCACGTTGCCCGCGAGCGTTTGAAGGACCTGCACTCGCAGCACCACCCGCGCGGTTGATTTCCGACCGCGCGCAGCGGCTGCTCTGCTAAGATCGGCTGAACTCGGACAGACCTGCCAGGTCGAACGGTCAGTGCCGACGGAGCCATCCATGTTGAAAGTTTTCACCCGGCCCGCGCTTTGCCTGTTCGCGTTGGTCTGCAGCACATTTTCGTTCGCCGATCAGGCGACGACTCCCGCGGCAGTTCCGTCCGCGCCGCCGGCGGCCGCGTCCGCAGCGCCGGCGGACCCGCGCGCGGCGCTGCTCAAGTTGTTGCCGCCCGGCGCCAAAATCGAGGACCTCAAGCCCTCGCCCATACCCGGCATCTACGAATTCACCGAGGATGCGGACGTCAGCTATCTGACGGCGGACGGCAAGTATTTTCTGGACGGCAATCTCTATGACCTGCACACGCGGGAGAACCTGACCGAGCAACTGCGCACACGCGCGCGCTTGGCGATGATCGCCGCGGTGCCCGAATCCGAGATGCTGATCTTCTCGCCGCCCAACCCGAAGTACACCATCACGGTGTTCACCGATGTCGATTGCCAGTACTGCCGGAAATTGCACAGTGAAATGGCGGAGCTGAATCGTCTCGGGGTGCGCGTGCGCTACATGTTCTTTCCGCGTACCGGACCCAACACCGAAAGCTGGCGCAAGGCCGAAGTGGTGTGGTGCTCCGCCAATCGCAACGATGCGCTGACCCGCGCCAAGGCCGGCGCAGAGCTCGACATGAACAAGACCTGTGCACCGACGCCTGTGGCCCGCGAATACGCACTGGGCGAAAGCATCGGTGTGCGGGGCACGCCTGCGATCGTCACGGAGAGCGGGGACTTCATCGCCGGCTACCTGCCGCCGAAGGAACTGGTGGCGCAGCTCAAGGAATACGAAACCGCGAAGCGCTGATGAACTCCGAGCGCTGATGCCGCGCCGACGATTTCCCTCAACGCTCCAGTAGCTTGGCTTTGTCCTTGACGCCTTCCCACTGCTTGGCATCGGCCGGCGCCGGCTTCTTCTCACTGATCACCGGCCACTTCTTGGCGAGCTCCGCGTTCAATTGCTTGAAGTCGCCCTGGCCATCCGGAATCTCTTCCTCGGAATAGATCGCCTCCACGGGACACTCAGGCTCGCACAGCGTGCAATCGATGCATTCATCCGGATCGATCACCAGAAAGTTCGGACCTTCGTGGAAGCAGTCGACGGGACATACTTCCACGCAGTCCATGTACTTGCACTTGATGCAGCTCTCTGTGACCACGAACGCCATACTCAAAACCTTCTGTTAAACGACCAAACCCGCACATGCTGCGGGCGAAAAACCGGCTCAGATTGCGCGCCGAATGATTAATTCCGTGAAGTGATGATCTTCGCGGCCGGAGGCGCGGTCCTCGAAATATTTGCGCAGAGTATATTCGCCGCTGGCGAAAGCCAAGTCGGACCAAGGAATCTCCGATTCCTCATACAGACCTACCTCGAGACTTTCGGTTCCCGGACCGAACTCCGGTGTGAGCATTTTGGCGCGAAACATCACATGTACCTGGTTGGCGCGCGTGACGTTCACCACCGCGAGCAGCGAGCCGATCTCGACCTTGGCAAGAGCCTCTTCATAGCATTCCCGAGCAGCCGCGGCTTGCATGGTTTCGCCGTTTTCCATGAAACCAGCCGGCACCGTCCAAAACCCCAGGCGCGGCTCGATGGCGCGCTTGCACAGCAGGATCTTGTTGCCCCACTCGGGGACGCACCCCAGGACCAGCAGCGGGTTCTTGTAGTGCACCATATTGCAACTGGTGCAAACGAAACGCGGCAAATGATCCCCCGGGGGCACCTTGGTTTCGACCGGGGAGCCGCAGTTGCTGCAAAAATTCAAAGGAAGTCCACACGATACTCGTCAAGCTTCATCTATCCATCGCACCTTAAATGTCAGCGGTATGCTTGGCCGAGGCGGCAGCAGAGCCTGCGAGTAATTCTCCAGTATATCCCCGGAGCCGCCAACCGTACGGCGGCGAACCGGTCCGACTGCGAGCACAGCTTACATGCCGCCCGGTCTGGTTCGCAATACCGAACGAACCGTCGCTATTGCGGATACCGGCGGGACTGGCTAGGCTCCCTGAAAATCAACGGCCGGGGAGAAGATGATGCCGCGCTATGTGCTGGTTGCGATGAATGGTCCCACCCCCGATGGAAACGAGGAAGAACTCGAACGCTGGTATCGCGAGGTGCACATGCCGGATCTGAAATCGGTAAAGGGGATCAAATCGGCGCGCCGCTACAAGACGTTCCGCGGCAAAATACCGGGCGCGGATCTCCTGCCGTATCTTGCGATCTACGAGATCGAGACCGACGATCTGGCCGCCGTTTCGGTGGAAATGCAGGCCAAGCTGCGGCCATTCCATCCAGACTTCGATCGTTCGCGGTCGGCGCATATTTACGCCGTGCAAATCGCCGGGGACGAATAGTCCACGGCGCCGCCGCGAGCTGGCGTCAGGGGAGGGTGCGTGAGAGATATTCTGAGATACGAGAACAAACGCGTCATCGTGACCGGCTGTTCCTCCGGCATGGGCCGGGCGGTTGCCAAACTTTTGCTCGAGCTTGGCGCGCAAGTGCAAGGGTTGGACTACCAGGCATCCGACCTCGATCTGGTTTCATTCCATCGCGCCGATCTACGTGATCCCGCATCGCTCGAGCGAGTCGCAGGGACGATTGATGGAAGGGTCGATGCACTGTTCAATTGCGCCGGGGTGGGGCCGACCTTCTCGACGATCGACAAAATGAAGGTGAATTTCATCGGCACCCGCTACCTGACCGAACTCGTCCTGCCGCTGATGGGCGAGGGCGGGGCGATCGCGAGCATTGCATCCACCGCCGCCATGGGATGGAACACGCGTATCCCGGTGCACAGGCGATTGCTCGAGATCGCCGGATATGACGCTGCGGTCCGTTGGGTCGAAGAGAACTTGGAGACGGTCGGCGAGGGCTATGGTTTCTCGAAGGAAGCCATCGTCGTGTGGACTCTCGCCAACGCGCAAAAGCTGATCAAGCGCGGCATCCGCATCAATTGCGTGCTTCCCGGATTGACGCAGACCCCGATGCTCACCGATCAGATCGCCGTCAAGACGAGCAGCGAGGTATTGGAAAGCGTCATACAGCCGATTGGACGTGCCGCCCGCCCGGAAGAGCAGGCTTTCGTCATCGTCATGATCAACAGCACCGCGGCCGGCTACTTGAATGGCGCGGCGATAAACGTGGACGGCGGGCGTCTCGCGCTCTTGGCCATGCGCGAGCCAACGTCGTGACCTACGGTTAAGCCTTTGTTTGGGCCTGACGGACGCGCTCACGCCATTCCCGGATTTCCCGAAGCGGCTTCAGCGTAGGCCCCGCCGCATCGAGCAGCCCCGCGGCTTCCTTGAGCAGTGCGGCGCGGCGGGGTGCGTCGGCGAGTGCCTGCGCGTAGAGAGCGGCGGCGAGTTCGATGGGCAGCCAGACATCGCCGTGATTGCGCGCCGACAGGTCGCGCTGGAATTTGAGGACGGGGGCGACCTCGCGCAGGGCATCGGCGAACTTGCCCTGCTGGGCGAGCGACATGGCAAGCCAGGTGGAAACCTCAGCCAGCTCGCGCTGGTCCGAGATACCCGCCGTCGACCATAGCTTGCGATCAGCCAGCGCTTGTCGCTCCTCGCGCTCGGCGTCGGCATAATGACCGTGAAGGTAGTCGACCCGGCCCATGACGTGCAGGCCAAAATAGGCGGTAATGGCTACCTCGCTCGCCTGATAGCTGCCGTTGGGCTTCGACGTTTGTAATTGATTCGTGCTGTCCGCGGCGACTTGCCGCGCTCGGTCTAAATCACCCAGTGCATATGCGACCGCCGCTGCACCCGTTCGTACCATGTTCTCGACCAGCACGGGCGGGAAACTTCCCGGCGCTTCGGCACTTTGCATTTTGGCCAGGTACGGCGCCTCTCCGGCAAGAGTTGCCGCCGCCGCGGCGCTGTCGCCAACTCGGGCCTGTAAAATCGCCGTGCCCATCAAATTTGCAGCATGTCCGATCTGGAATCCGGAACCGCCGGGCGTCGCGGCGGCGGCGTCCGCCAACGCCTTGACATGGTAAGTGATCGCATCGGAAATCTTTCCAGTCGACCAGAGCGCGTCAGCGATTTCCCCATGTGCGACACCCAGATTGTTGAGGCTGGTCACGTTGTGCGGGTCGAGCGCGAGCAGAATTTCGGATGTGTGCATGTCGCGTTCGCCGAAGCGCAGCTGCTCCGCCGGGTTCAAGGAATTTTCCGCCGCCTGAGCCAGCCCGCCATCGGTAACCTGCGATCCATGCAGCGCCAGACGATGACCAGGGCGCTGCGCGAGCACCTGATCGGCGACCGCGATCACGTCCTCGCCCGTCTTCAGCGCCTCGGCGTTTCGCCCCAACCGGCCGAGGCAGCCGACGTCCCAGCCGCCCGCCTCCACATAGTTCGCAGCCGCTTCGACGTTCTTGACATCACGGGCTCCCATTTCAATCGCGAGTTGCATGGCTTGCTGCGAGGTGGCCACGCAAGCCTCCGAATGATGGGACGAGTAACCCTCGTACCCAACCCGAATGAGCGTTTCCACGTACGCTCGGCGCACGGCGACCGAAGCGTTGGCCACGGCGGCCAATGGCTGCAAGATGTGAACGGCGCGCTGTTCGGTGGGAGGCCCGTCGGGGTCGTTGCGGTTATCCAAGATGCTGGCTTTGGCGGTATAGGCTTGAGCCAATGCGATGGCTGTAGCCTCGGAATCATCGCCCCCGGCCCGCAAGTGTTCCAACAGCTGGATCGACTCTGTGGCGTTTTGCGTGCCTTCGTCGAGATTGCCGAGCTGCCGCATGGCCCGGGAGTGGTAATTCATGGCCAGGGCGCCATTGCGGATCGTTTCGGTACCTTGCAATGCCGGCGGCAGCGACTTGAAGTAGTCGATCTGTCGCTGGGAGAATTCGGCGATCATGTTGATGCCCCCGAAGCCCAAGAGCTCGCGCACGAAATCGTCGGTCAAGTAGCCGAGCAGATGTTCCGCGCCGACGCGCGCCTGCTCCGCCTGTGCGCGGGTCTGATCGGCGAGCCGCTCGGCGCGCTGCGCCCGCTGGGTGCTGACATAGGCGAGGATGGCGGCGGCGATTGCCCCCAAGGCGAGCACGATGCAGCCGGCGGCGATCTTTCTGGCGCGTACCAACGCGCGTCGCGTCGCGAACTCGCGCTCGCGCTGCTCCGCGAGCAGCCGCTCGGTGGCCTCGCGCGACTCGCGCTCCAGGCGCAGGTCACGGCTGGCCTTGACCACCCCGCACAGTACGTCGTGAGTGAGTTCGACGCGGCGCACGTCGAGGCGCTCCTCGATACGAAGCAAGCGGCGGTTGACCAGAACGCCAAGCGTGTCCGGAGCGGCGCCCGCGGCCTTGAAGCTTGCGAGCAAACTTTCCTCGGCAACGTTTTCGCGATAACCGGATGCCGTGAGCAATTCATCCTCGATGATCCGGCGCACCGCGGGCGGCTGGTCGGCGAGCGCGCGTTCGTAGAAGTTCTGCAGGATGGTGGCGTGCGAGCCGGCGAGCAGGTCCAAAGAAATTTCCGCGCGGCCTTGGGCGAGGCGTGCGTCGTTCAACTCGCGGCAAATGAGCGACAGCAGCGACGGTTCGACCTCGGCATTGGCGAGTTCGGCGCCGCCGGCGACGAAGCGCACGACGGCCGCGGCCACTTCCTCGGAGATCAAGCGCCGGCCGGGTTTCATCACCGCGGTGAGCGCCTGAGTGCCGGTCATGGGCGCCAGACGCAGGCGGTTCTGCGTGATGCTGGGCATGGCGCTTTTCAGCCCCTCGAGCGGCGCCAGATAGTCCTCGCGCAGCGCGATCAGCACGCGGTAGTCGCTGCGCGCGAAATCGAAACGCTCGCCGGTCGAATCATCAGCCTCGAGCTTGGCTTCCAATGCCTGTGGCGGGCGGTTCTCGACCAGGTCGGCCAAGTCCGTGATGAAGCGGGCAGCGCGTGCGCGGCCGAATTCATCGCTCTGGGCGAGCGTGAAGATTTCCTCGAACTGGTCGAAAATCAGCAGCGGGATGAGGCTTTTGCCGTCTGGATCCTGCAATACATCATCGCGGTGATGCATGTATTCCCACAGCGATTCACCGTCCGCAGCGACCCCGACCTGGGTCCACTCGCCGGCGCGGCGTGCGCTGCGCGCAATGGCCTGCTTGATCTGCTCGGCAGGTTCCGGCGCGTCGCGGCCGTAAGCGATGCGCACATACACAGGACAGTAGCCCTGGCTGCGCAGGCGCGGCACCAGCCCGGCACGCAGGACGGAGGTTTTTCCCAAGCCGGACTGGCCGAACAATACCGTGAGGAGCTTGCGCTGCACGCGGCGGGCGAGTTCCGCGACTTCGTCTTCGCGGCCATAGAAATACGACTGGGTCTCTTCGGTGAAGGAGGCGAGGCCGAGCCAGGGATTGCGCTCATCGACGGTCGCGGCGTCGGCACCAGGCGCGGCGCCCGCGGCACTCGGGGATGCCGGGTGTGGAGACGCGGCCGGCGGAGGCGGGGCTCGGAGGATGTCGTTCATGAGCTGCGCACTCGTGTGAAATCGAGCAGGCGCTGCGCGAACTCAGGGGGTACCTCGCCGCCCGCCAGTTGCGTGAAATGCAGGGCGCGGAATTTCTCGGGCACCAGCGCCTCGGCGGCGTTGGTGGCGTCTATGGTCACCGGCAGGATGAAGAGTGCGCCGTCGGCCATGTTGCGCGAGCGGTCGATGGCGTAGCTCCACTCGCGCCGAAAGTAAGCCTCGAGGCGCCGTTGGGTGTTGGCCGAGATCACCGGAATGAAAAAAGAACAGCGCGCGATGTTGCGCTGGATCTTGCGGTCGTAGTCATCGCCGCCCTCGAGACGGTCCATGTCGAACCAGGTGATGATGCCGGCGGCATCGAGTCCTGCCTTGATGCGCTGGACGGCGGCGAGGTCATCGCGCGCATAGCTCAGAAACACGGCGTTGTCGGGCATGTCGCGCGCCGGCGGCGCGAACCGCTGCGGACCGGCGGCGGCCGGCGCTTGGGCTGCGGGCTTGCGGCGCGCCGCCAGCCGCTGATGCAATTCCTCGACGAAGCGCTCGGCACCGACGTAGATGCGTGTGCGCACGCTCACCTGCTGCAAGAAGGACACCAGCCGCTCATCCTGGCTCGTGGTGTCGTCGGCCATGATCTCGCCGACATCGCGCGGATCGGACAACCGTTGGCGCTTGGCCATGCGCAGGAACAAGCGTGCCAGCCAGTTGGTGAAGTTGCTGCCGATGAACAGCAGATGGTTATGTTCGAGTTCATGAAACAGTTTCTCGGGCGCGAGGTGTTCGCTCTGCAGGGCGCAAATGAACTCCAGCAGATCCTCATCCGACAGCACGTAGGTCGGCGATGCCGACACCCGGCCAAACAGGTGATATACCACCGGCCGCTGCAAGCGATCACGCTCGGTGGGCAGGTCGGCGACGCGATTCGGGGCGTACGACAGCACGTCGGTGGACGCGGTGCCGCCGAAGCGTTCTTGATTGATGGCGTTTTCGAGCAGCGAATCGAACGTAGTGGATACGAACACGTCGAACTCGGGAATCGCCGCCAGCTGCCGCAGTGCCTGCGGCGGTGCGAAGGTGGCATCCTTCAAGATGCTGCGCAACCTGACATAAGCTTCCTCGCGCCGGCCGCGCGCGCTCAAGAACCAGCACACCACGTCGTTGAGAGTGTAGGGCCGCGGCAGTTGCGCCGTGTCGACGGTGAGCCTGGCGGCGAGCTTCTCGGCCAGCCAGTCGTACAGCAGGCGCGGTCCGCCGTCGGTTTCGATGCGCAGAAGCTCGGGTCCGATGATGGGAATGACCCGCCTCTCTTCGATGAAGCTCAAAAGATCGTCCCAAGCGTCCTCGTCGAGGGCGGTCATCACCTGGGCGGCGGCATTCATCAGGTTATCCCATTTTTTTATGCACGATTATTCTAGTGCCCGGAGAGGGAATCGAACCCACACGGTGTCACCACCACCGGATTTTGAGTCCGGCGCGTCTACCAGTTCCGCCATCCGGGCAGACTAGGCGGCGCAGTATAAGCGATTGCCTCCCTTGGTAGAATCCTCGAGAGCCATGCAACGCACGGATTTCCACTTCGACCTTCCGCAGGACCTCATCGCCCAGCGGCCGAGCGACGCACGTTCCTCGAGTCGACTCCTCGCGCTCGACGGCCTGACAGGCTCCTACGAGGACAGGCAGTTTCGCGATCTTCCCTCGCTGCTTCGGCCCGAGGACCTTTTGGTTCTGAACGACACCCGGGTGATTCCGGCCCGCCTGTTCGGCATCAAGGACAGCGGCGGGCGCGTCGAGATATTGCTCGAGCGCGCGCTTTCCGCGAACACGGTGCTGGCGCAGGTGCGGGCCAGCAAGGGTCTGCGCGCGGATTACGCGGTGCATCTGCCCGACGGGCACAGCCTGCGCATGGTCGGCCGCGAGGCGGACCTCTACCTGCTGGAGTTCTCAGGCGATGCGCTGCCGATATTCGAGAAATACGGGGAAATACCGCTGCCCCCCTATATCGAGCGAGCCGCAGACGGCGCCGATGGCGAGCGCTACCAGACGGTTTTCGCGCGCGTGCCGGGGGCGGTCGCGGCGCCCACCGCGGGTCTGCATTTCGATGCGCCGCTGTTCGAGGCGCTGGCGGCGCGCGGGGTCAAGCACAGCTTCGTGACCTTGCATGTCGGGGCGGGGACCTTCGCACCGGTGCGCACCGATGATATCGCGGCGCATGTCATGCACGCGGAATATGTCGAAGTGCCGCAACGCACATGCGACGCGATCGCCGCGGCGCGAGTTCTCGGCGGCCGGGTCATTGCGGTTGGCACCACGGTGGTCAGGGGCCTGGAGACCGCGGCATTGGAGCGCGAAGCCGCAGCCGATGCGGCGCCGAGCTCCATCGAGCCATACCGCGGCCTGACGCGCATCTTCATCACGCCCGGGCATAGGTTTCGCGCGGTCGATGCCATCGTCACGAACTTTCACCTGCCCGAGTCCACGCTGCTGATGCTGTGCGCCGCATTCGTCGGCCGCGACGCGCTGTTCGCGGCCTACCGGCACGCAGTGCAGGCGCGCTACCGTTTTTTCAGCTACGGTGACGCGATGTTTCTGACTCCCGCCGCAACGGCGCGCGTGCACCGGTGACGCAGCGCTTAGGATCCCAGATGCGCTTTGAGCTCAAGGCGCTGGACGGCGCGGCGCGGCGCGGGCGCATGGATTTTCCGCGCGGCTGTGTGGAGACGCCGGCGTTCATGCCGGTGGGCACCTACGGCACCGTTAAGGCCATGACGCCGGAGGACCTGGAAGCCAACGGCACGGAGATCATTCTCGGCAACACCTTTCATTTGTTCCTGCGGCCCGGTCTGGAGGTCATCGAGGCGCACGCGGGGCTGCACGACTTCATAAATTGGCGGCGTCCGATCCTGACCGATTCGGGCGGTTTCCAGGTATACAGCCTCGCCGACAGGGCCAAGCTCAGCGAAGCGGGCGTGCGCTTTCGATCGCCAGTGGACGGCGCGGAGGTGTTTCTTTCGCCCGAGGAGTCGATGCGCATTCAGCGCGTGCTGCGCTCCGACATCGCGATGAGCTTCGACGAATGCACCGCCTATCCTGCCACCGAAGCCGAGGCGCGCGCTTCCATGGAATTGTCCATGCGCTGGGCCGCGCGCGGCTTTCGCGAGTACTACCGCAGCGAGGTGCCCGGTAGTTTGGAGGTGCCCGGTACCCTGTTCGGCATCGTGCAGGGCGGCGTGCACCGCGATTTGCGGCTGGCCTCGCTCGCGGCGCTCGAGGAGGTGGGATTCGCCGGCCTCGCGGTGGGCGGCCTCGCGGTCGGAGAGAGTCAGGCGGTGCGCGAGAGCGTGCTCGAGAACCTCTTGCCGCACATGCCGGTGCACAAGCCGCGCTATCTCATGGGTGTGGGGCGGCCGGAGGATATTCTCGAGTCGGTGCGCCGCGGCATCGACATGTTCGACTGCGTGATGCCCACGCGGCACGCGCGCAATGCGCACTTGTTCACCCGCAGCGGCGTCATCAACATTCGCAACGCCGTGCACCACAAGGATACCGGCCCGATCGAGGCGGGTTGCGAGTGTTACACGTGCCGTCACTACAGCCGCAGCTACCTGAGGCATCTGGACAAGTGCAACGAAATTCTCGGCGCGCATTTGAACACCGTGCACAACCTGTTTTTCTACCAGCGGCTGATGCGCGAGATCCGGGCGGCCATCGAGGCGCAGCGCCTCGACGCCTATGCGGCCGAGTTCTACGCGCTACGGGCTGTTACGGCGGAAGCATAGCTTTTGCCCGACATCTAAGTTTGGCTCGGGGTGCTGTATACTACGCCGCTTTGCGCGGCGTCGCCGCCCTATAAAACGAGTATAACGCCATGGATTTCTTCATTAATTCAGCCTGGGCACAATCTGCCGGCGGCGGCGCACAGGGCATGATGGGTACCCTGCTGTTGCCCGTGCTGCTGCTGGTGGTTTTCTACTTTTTGCTGATCCGGCCGCAGAACAAGCGCGCCAAGGAACAGCGCGAGATGCTCTCCAAGGTCGCTGCCGGCGATGAGATCGCGACCTCGGGCGGCATCCTCGGCAAGGTCCTCGAGGTGGGCGATCAATTCGTCACCCTGGAGATCGCCAACGGCGTGAGCATCAAGCTTCAAAAATTCCAGATAGCGCAGGTTCTGCCCAAGGGTACGGTCAAGAACGCATGATCGGCTATGCGCGCTGGAAGATCGTCCTGGTCGCGATCGTGCTGTTCGTCGGCATCATCCTGGCGCTGCCAAATCTGTTCGGCGAGGAAAACGCACTGCAACTGGCGCGCGACCGTGCGGCGGTACTCGACGGCGACCGGATCGCGGTGCTGCAGCTGCTCAAGGACAAGGGCGTCACCCCGAGCGGCGCGTTCCTGGACCAGGGTCGCCTGACGTTGCGCTTCAGCAGCAAGCAGGATCAGTTGAAGGCGCGCGATGTGATAAGCGATGCGCGCCACGCTGATTTTACGATCGCATTGTCGCAGGCCTCGAAGGTTCCCGAGTGGATGCGCAACCTGGGCTTGGGTCCGGTGAAACTCGGCCTGGATCTGCGCGGCGGTGTGTACCTGGTCTATCAGGTCGACATTCAGGGAGCGGTCAAGCAGCTGCTCGATCACGATGAGCAGGATTTCCGCGCCTCTTTGCGCAATGCGCGCGTCACCTACCAGGATGTGCAGGTCGACTATCCGCTCAATCGGGTGCGCGTTTTGTTTCGCGACGCCGATGCCTTTGCCAAGGGCAAGGCAGCCATCGCGGCGGACAATCGCAACATGACCTTGACGGATACGACGATCGAGGGCGCGCCGGCCTTGGACTTCGTGCTGACCCCGCAGCAAATCCGCGAGCGCCAGACCTACGCCGTTCAACAAAATATCATCATCCTGCGCAACCGCCTCAACAGCCCGGAACTCGCCGTATCCGAGCCGCAAGTGGCGCAGGAAGGCGTGGACCGCATCGCCATTCAGCTGCCGGGGCTGCAGAACTCGGCCGAGGTGAAGAAGATCCTCGGCAAGACCGCCACCCTCGAATTTCGCATGGTGGACGAGTCCAACAATCCGCTGGAAGCGGCCGCGACCGGGCGGGTACCGCTGGGTTCCAAGCTCTACTACACGCGCACCAAGCAGCCGGTGCTGCTCAAGCGGGAAGTGGTCGTGACCGGCGATCAATTGACCGATGCCTCTTTTCAGCCCAACACCCAGGAGGGTGCCGCCGTGTCGGTCGGCCTCGACAGCCGGGGCGCAGCGAAAATGCTGAAGAACACGCAGGAGAATCTCGGCCATTTGATGGCCGTGGTGTTCATCGACCGCTCGCGCGAGAAGAACGCGCAGGGGGTGGATGTCGACCGCACCACCGAGGAAGTCATCAATCAGGCGACGATCCGCGGTGTCTTCAGCAACAATTTTCAGATCACGGGCGTCAATCCGATCGAGGGACGCGAGCTGGCATTGCTGCTGCGCGCCGGCGGGCTGGCGGCGCCGCTGACGCCGGTCGAGGAACGTGCCATCGGTCCGAGCCTGGGCCAGGACAACATCGACAAAGGCGTCAACGCGATGGTGTTCGGCATGCTGGCCGCCTTCGTCTTCATGGCGATCTACTACAAGGTGTTCGGTTTGATCGCGGACTTCACCCTGGCTGCGAACGTGGTGTGTTTGACGGCGCTCTTGTCGATGGTGGGCGCGGCTCTGACCTTGCCGGGAATCGCGGCCGTGGTCCTGACCGTCGGCATGGCCGTCGATGCCAACATCCTGATCTACGAGCGCATCCGCGAGGAGTTGCGCAATGGGGTCTCGCCGCGCGCCGCCATCAGCGCCGGATTCGACCGTGCATTCTCGGCGATCGCGGACTCGAACGTAACGGCGTTCATCGCCGGCGTGGTGTTGTGGTCGTTCGGCTCCGGAGCGATCCGCGGCTTCGCCGTGGTGCTGGTGCTCGGCATAGCGACGTCCATGTTCACCGCATTGATGGGGACGCGTGCGCTGGTGCAAATCATTTACGGCGGCCGGCGCAAGCTCGAACGCTTGTCCATTTAAGGGGCGCCTCTCGTGGAATTTTTTCATAAAGTAACCCGCTTCCCGTTCATGAACACCCGCAAGGTGTGGTACGGGCTGTCGGCCGCGCTGATCATCGGTTCATTCGCGCTGGTCGCAGTGCGGCACCTGAACCTGGGCGTGGACTTCACCGGCGGCGTCGTCGTCGAGACCAATTTCTCCCAGCCGCCCAACATCGAGAGCCTGCGCGAAGCGCTCGCCAAGGCCGGCGTGCCCGGCGCGCAGGTCCAGGCTTTCGGCAGCTCGCGCGACATTCTGGTGCGCCTGCCGCCGGATCCGAACGCCCGCGGCGAGCAGATCGGCGCGCACATCCTGGAAATCTTCAGCAAAATCGACAACGGTGTGAAATTGCAGCGCACCGAGGTGGTGGGTCCGCAGGTGGGCCAGGAGCTGTTCGAGAAGGGCGCCTGGGCGCTGGTCGCGACCTTGGTGCTCATCCTGATCTATGTGCTGTTCCGCTTCACGCCGAAACTGGCGCTCGGCGCCATCTTCGCAGTGCTGCATGACCCGATCTGCGTGGTCGGGTTCTTCGCGTTGACGCAAATGACATTCGATCTCACCGCGATCTCGGCCATTCTCGCGGTGATCGGCTATTCGCTCAATGACACCGTGATCGTGTTCGACCGCATCCGTGAACGCGCGCGGACAGCGCGCCGCTCAGGCATCGCGCAGGTCATCGACGAGTCGATCAATCAAACCTTGTCGCGCACGTTGATGACCAAGCTGGTCACGCTGCTGGTGGTCGTGGCGTTGCTGATTTTCGGCGGCGAAACCCTGCACGGATTCTCTGCGGCGCTGGTCATCGGCATCATCGCCGGCACGTATTCGTCGATCTACATCTCATCGGCGCTGGCGCTGGACTTGGGACTGCGCACCGACGACCTGCTGGAGCGCAAAGCGACGAAGCCGGAAGAAGTAGACGGTCTTCCCTGAAGACCGCTAAATTGTTTGGTGGGCCGCAAGGAAAGCCGCTAGAGTCGGCGCAGCATAGCCAACGCGGGGCACACAATGAATCTGAAAGGGATGCTTGCGACCAAACCCATTGCCACCTACCAGAAGGAGGCTGCGGATGAAGGGCTGAAGCGCACTTTGGGCATCCCAGCGCTGATCGCCTTCGGCATAGGCGGCATCATCGGCACGGGCATCTTCGTGCTCACGGGGACGGCTGCCGCTCTGCACGCGGGACCTGCCATAGTCATCTCTTTCGTCATTGCCGGCATCGGCTGCATGTTCGCCGGATTGTGCTATTCCGAGTTTGTGGGAATGGTGCCCGTCGCCGGCAGCGCCTACGCCTATAGCTATTCCACCCTGGGCGAGGGCGTGGCGTGGTTCGTCGGATGGAATCTGATCCTCGAGTACATGATGGCCGCCTCGGTGGTGGCGGTGGGCTGGAGCCGGTATTTTGTCAAACTGTTGGACCATTACGGCATCAACTTCATTCCGGCGGCCTTCAGCTCCGCACCGTTCGAGGCGACAGACGGGACATTTCAGGTGCATGCGAGCGGCGCCTGGCTCAACTTGCCGGCCATCGCCATCGTCGCAGCGGCAACCGCCCTATGCTACAAGGGCATCAAAGAGTCGACCGTGGTCAACACCATCATTGTGGCGATCAAGGTGAGCATCGTGCTGGCGGTGATCTGCTTTGGCTTCAAGTTCGTCAACACGGCTAACTGGTCGCCTTACATACCGCCGAACTCGGGCGTTTCCGGTGAGTTCGGCTGGAGCGGCATATTCCAAGCGTCCGCCATCATCTTCTTCGCCTACATCGGCTTCGATGGCGTATCGACGGTCGCGCAGGAGGCGAAGAACCCGCAGCGCAGCATTCCCGCCGGTATGCTGGGTAGCCTCGCGATATGTACCGTACTATACATTTTGATGTCGAGTACGTTGACTGGGCTGGTTCCGTTCAAGCAGTTGAACGATGCCGCACCGGTGGCTGTGGCGCTCGAAGCGCACCCGCAGCTGGCGTGGCTGTCGAGCTGGGTCATCTGGGGTGCCTTATTCGGCCTGACCTCGGTGATCATCACAATGATCATTCCGCAGGCGCGAATCTGGCTCACCATGTCGAGTGATGGCTTGTTGCCCAAATTCTTCGGCGCGGTACACCCGAAGTTTCGAACCCCGCATAAATCGACATTGGTTACCGGCGTGATGGCGGCGACCTTTGCAGGTCTCTTGCCCATCGGCATCTTGGGCGAACTGGTATCGATCGGCACGCTGATCGCCTTCATCGTCGTGTGCATCGGTGTGCTGGTGTTGCGCTATACGCGCCCCGAGCTGAAGCGGGCTTTTCGCGTGAAGGGTGTTTGGTTCGTGTCGCTGATGGGCGTGTTGTTTTGTTCCGGCATGGCGGCCTCGCTGCCATCGCCCACGTGGATTCGATTGGTGATCTGGACCGTGATCGGCGGGTTGATCTATATCTTCTATGGTTACCGCAACAGCCGCCTGCGCCGGCCCGCCGAGCAGAACCCCTCGCTAGGTTCGCAAGTCGCCGGGAGTGAGCGGGCCTAGGGCCGCCAGTAGTTCCTCATAGACCTTGGGGTTGCCGGCGACGATATTGGCTCCCAATGCGTACTCGGCTCCGGACGGCGTACCGACGCGCCCGCCCGCTTCCTGGATCAACAACGTGCCGGCCGCGGTGTCCCACGGCGACAGTCCGAATTCCCAAAAACCGTCGAGGCGCCCGGCCGCCACGTACGCAAGATCCAGCGCCGCGGCGCCCGGCCGGCGCACCCCGGCAGCGGTGCTCATGATGACCTTCAACATGGCGAGATACTCATCGACATGGGCCGTGCCTGCGCGGAAGGGCAGCCCGGTGCCGATCAAGGAGCCTTCCAGGGTGCGTTGCGAACTGACCCGTATCTTCTTGCCTTCCAATTGCGCGCCGTCGCCGCGCGAGGCCGTGAAGAATTCCTGGCGCATTGGATCGTAGACGACGGCGTGCTGCAGCCGGCCGCGGTGCTCCACCGCAATCGATACGGCGAACACCGGAAAGCCGTGCAGAAAGTTGGTGGTTCCGTCCAAAGGATCGATGATCCACACGTATTCGTCCGTGCCGCTGCGGCCGGATTCCTCCGCCAGAATTGCGTGCTGCGGATAGCTGCGGCGGATGGTGGCGATGATGTCGGCTTCGGATTTGCGGTCGATCTCCGAGACGAAGTCGTTGCGGCCTTTGCTGTCGATCTTCAACGAGTCGAGGCGCGAGAGGCTTTTGACGATCAAATCACCGGCACGGCGCGCCGCCCGCATGCCGATATTGAGCAGAGGTTGCATAAGGTGACGCTAGAATAGCAGAAGCATGACCGCGCTCGTTCGCATCGTCCTCATCGATCCCAGCCATCCGGGAAACATCGGTTCGGTGGCGCGCGCCATGAAGAACATGGCGTTGTCGGATCTGGTGCTGGTGCGACCGCGTTCCTTTCCGCATCCCGAGGCCAACGCCCTGGCCGCCGGTGCCGACGACATCTTGAGCGGTGCGCGCATCGTCACCACCGTTGCCGAAGCCATCCACGACTGCGCCTTCATCGCCGGCACCACCTCCCGCCCGCGTTCCTACTATTGGGAATTCACGACGCCGCGAGACGTGTCCGGACGCATCGTCGCACTGGCGCCCGAGAACCGCGCAGCGTTGCTCTTCGGGTCGGAGCGTTACGGGCTCGGCACCGAGGATCTGAATCACTGCAACGTGCTGGTGCGAATTCCGGCCAATCCCGAGTATTGTTCGCTGAATCTGGCAATGTCGGTGCAGCTCGTCGCGTATGAGATTTTCATGGCGCGCGAACAGCCGCATTCGCACACGCAGTACGAACTGCCGCTGGCGCCGAGCGGCGACGTCGAGCATTTCTATGCGCACCTGCACCAGGTGCTCAACGAAATCGATTTCGAGGATCGAACCGGGCATCTGATGGAGAGGTTGCGGCGCCTCTTCAATCGTGCGCAACTCGACCGCAACGAACTCAACATCATGCGCGGCATTCTGAGCGCCGTGCAGGGCCGCAGGGGTCAGTCGGCGCAGCGATCCGGGAAATGAACGAGTTGCCGGTATACCTGGACAACGCCGCCACCACTCCGGTGGATCCGCGGGTGGCGGCCCGCATGGCGCGAGTCTTGAGTTCCGACGCCGAATTCGGCAACGCTGCCTCCAGCAGCCACAGCTACGGTGATGCGGCCGCCACCTTGATCGAGGCTGCGAGGGCGCAGGTCGCCGCGGCCGTGGGCGCACACCCGCACGAGGTCGTATGGACCTCGGGCGCCACGGAGGCGAACAATCTCGCGATATTCGGCGTTGCGCGCTATTACCGCGACCATGGCCGCCATCTCGTCACCTCGCGCACCGAGCACAAGGCGGTGCTGGACCCTTGCGCCGAGCTCGAGCGGCGCGGTTGGAAGGTTACCTATCTCGTTCCCGCGCGCGGCGGCGTCGTCGACCCTGAGCGGCTCGCCGCGGCGCTGCGGCCCGATACGGTGCTGGTGTCGCTGATGCAGGTCAACAACGAGATCGGCGTGCTGCAGGACGTTGCGGCGATGGCCGAGGTCTGCTCCAAGCACGGCAATACCTGGCTGCACGTCGATGCCGCGCAAGCGGTCGGCAAGTGCACTGTCGACTTCGCCGCAGCCGGCGTGGATTTGATGTCGCTGTCGGCGCACAAGGCGTACGGGCCGAAGGGAGCCGGAGCTCTGTTGGTATCGAAGCGCGGCGCGCGCGCGCACGCGGGCACAAGGGCCGGCGTGCATCTCACCGCGCTGCAATTCGGCGGAGGCCAGGAGCAGGGTCTGCGGTCCGGGACGCTGGCCACGCATCAGATCGTTGGCATGGGATTGGCGTTTGAACTGGCCGCCGAAATGTTGCCGGCGGAGGGGCGCCGCATCGCGGACTTGCGCGACCGCTTGTGGCGCGGCCTGGCGCCGATCGGCGGCGTACTGCGCAACGGCGATCCGCAACGGGTCGTGCCGAACCTGCTCAACGTCTCCTTCGAAGGAGTCGAAGGTGAAAGTCTGCTCGCCGCGATTCGCGAGCGCATCGCCGTTTCGACCGGGTCCGCCTGCACCTCTGCCACCCAAGAGCCCTCCTATGTCCTGCGCGCCTTGGGCAGGAGCGAGCGCCTCAGCGAGAGCAGCTTGCGATTCGGGCTGGGCCGTTTCACGAAGGAGCACGAGGTCGACGCCGCCATCGCGGTTTTGCGCGAAGCGGTGCCGCGGTTGCGCCGCATCTCCGGCTCATGAGGTACAGCGATTTGACACGCCGCTATTTCGAGTCGACGCCCGCGCTCGGCGTGCTGCTGCGAGACGCCATGTCGGCCGCGCCGGGCGTGTTCCGTGGCAGCGCCGGCCAGCCGGAGCGCGGCACCTGGGTGCAATTCGATGTCCAAGCGCAAGGCGGCCGCATCCTCGACGCACGATTCCTGGCCTTCGGGTGTCCGCACACCATTGCGGCGGCATCGTGGGTGGCCGAGCAGGCGCGCGGCGGCTCGCTGCGCGCCGCATTGCCGGAGCCGGTCAGGGCGCTGGGGGAGCGATTCGAGGTCCCTCGAGACAAGCTGGGCAGGCTGCTGATCGTGGAAGACGCCTGGCTGAACGCCGCAAAGGCGGCCATTGAGTCGGGGGTCTGATGGCCCCATCTACCGTAATAACAGAACAGTATTGAAAAACGCGCCCCAATTCCGTGCGGCGTACGGGGCGCCGTGTTATGTATGACGCAGCTTTGTCAGGAACGGCACAGGAGGACAGCACGGTATGGCGATCATGTTGACGGAATCGGCGGCCGATCGGGTGCGATCGCATTTGGCGCAACGCGGCACAGGACTGGGCTTGCGGGTCGGAATCAAGAAAACCGGATGTTCCGGATTCGCCTATATCGTGAATTATGCCGACCAGATCAATCCCGATGATGCCGTTTTCGAAGCCAAAGGCGTGAAAGTTGTGGTCGATCCAACCAGTTTGCCGCTAATCGACGGCACCCTGGTCGACTTCGTCAAGCAAGGACTCAACGAAGCGTTCAAGTTTCAGAATCCCAAAGCCAAAGGCGAGTGCGGCTGCGGCGAGAGCTTCAACGTCTAGCGGCAGCGCCATCGCCCGCAATGGGCGATTTTGGCCAGCGGTTTTTCCAATCAATACAGGCACTTCGGTGGTCGCTTGGATTGCTAGAGGATCCTCACTCCAGTACACTGCGCGGTCCTTAAAAGCCGACCCGAGGTTGTCATGTCCATCGAGCGTACCCTATCCATCGTCAAGCCTGACGGCGTCGGCCGCAATTTGATCGGCGAGGTGTACCGGCGTTTCGAGGCGGTCGGCTTGAAAATCGTCGCGGCGCGCATGATGCAACTCTCTCAAGCCGAAGCCGAGGGGTTCTACGCCGTGCATCGTCAGCGGCCATTCTTCAAGGATCTGGTGCGCTTCATGATTTCCGGTCCGGTCATGGTTCAGGTGCTGGAGGGCGAGAGCGCGATAGCGAAGAATCGCGAATGTATGGGCGCCACCGATCCGAAGAAGGCGGATAAAGGCACGATTCGCGCCGACCTGGCCACCAGCATCGATGAGAACATCGTTCACGGCTCGGATGCGGCGGACACGGCGGCACGCGAGATTGCATATTTCTTCCGCGAAATTGAGCTGTGTCCGCGCACGCGCTAGCGTAGCGCTGCGCAACTTGGACAAGTAAGGGGACCTGAAGCCACGTGAGCGGCGATCGCACGAATTTGTTGGGCCTGGCGCGGACCGAGCTCGAGGCTTTCGTCGCCGAGCGTCTCGGCGCCAAGCCGTTCCGCGCGCGCCAGCTCATGAAGTGGATCTACCGGCGCGGCGCTGCGGATTTCGCCGTGATGAGCGATCTGGCACAAGACTTTCGCGCACAGTTGAGCGAGGTCGCGCAAATCTCCGTGCCGCGGATCGTCGCACAACAACTCTCGAACGACGGGACGCGCAAGTGGATGCTGAGCATGGATGAAGTGCAAGGCATCGAAACTGTTTATATCCCCGAGCCGGACCGCGGCACGCTGTGCATTTCCAGCCAGGTCGGCTGCGCCATGGACTGCTCGTTTTGCGCGACCGCGCAACAAGGATTCAACCGCAACTTGAGCGTCGCGGAAATCGTCGGCCAGGTTTGGCTGGCGCACCGCGAATTGACGCAGGCGCGTGCCGACGGGCGCACCATAACCAACATCGTGTTCATGGGAATGGGCGAGCCGCTGGCCAACTACCGCAACGTCGTGCCCGCCATGCGGATTTTCCTCGACGATCTGGGTTATGACCTGTCGCGCCGGCGGGTCACCTTAAGCACCTCGGGATTGGTGCCGCAGATCTACAAGCTGGCCGAGGACTGCAATGTGGCACTGGCCGTGTCGCTGCATGCGCCGAACGATGAATTGCGCAATGAGCTGGTGCCGATCAACCGCAGGCATCCGATCGCCGAGCTGCTTGCGGCGTGCTGGCACTATATCGACAAGCAAAACGGTCGCAGCGTCACCTTCGAATACGTCATGCTGGACGGCGTGAACGACAAGCCCGAGCATGCCCGGCAGTTGGCGCGTCTGATGAAGGGGCGGCCGGCGAAGCTCAATTTGATTCCGTTCAACATTTTCCCCGGGACGCGCTACCGCCGCTCGCCCGCGGCGGCGATACTGAAGTTTCGGGACATTCTCAACGAGCATGGTGTGATCGCCACCACGCGCCGCACGCGCGGCGATGACATCGACGCGGCCTGCGGACAGTTGGCGGGCCGCGTGACGGATCGAACCCTGGTGCGTCTCGGCAGCAAGCTGCCCGGGGCACGCAGCGAGGCGCGGGTCCGATGAAAGCCGCGGTTCGCATCGCGCCGCTTCTCCTCATGGTGTTGGCCGCCTGCGCGCACAACAATTCGGGATTCAAGAAAGCCTCCGCGGCGCAGATGGCGCAGAGCAACATGCAGCTGGCGATCGAGTACATGAAGCTCGGCAAGATGCTGGACTCGCGCAACTTCATCGAGAAGGCGCTCGTCCAAGATCCGCAGAATCCGAACGTGCAAATGACGGCCGGTCTGGTTTACGAGCGGGTGCGCGACACCACCAAGGCCGAGCGCGCTTATTCGACCGCATACCGCCTCGGCAAGGGTGATCCGAACATCGTAAACGCCTATGCGGGCTTTTTGTGCCGGAGCGGAAAGGCCCAGGCGGGCGAGAAGCTATTCGTGACGATAGCCGACAGCCCGTTGTATCAAACGCCCGAAGTGGCATTGGTCAACGCCGGCGTATGTCTGCGAAGCACGGGCGATGTGGTGGACGCAGAGCGCTATTTCAATCGCGCGCTGGCGATTCGTCCCAACATGCCGGAGGCGCAGCTGCAGCTTGGCAACATCGCCTTCGATCGCGGCGACGCGGCGGAGGCGCGCGATAAGGTGCAGCAATATCTTGCGGCCAATGCGCCCACGCCCGAGGTGTTGTGGCTGGGATTTCGCGCCGCCCGCAAGCTGGGCGATAACGTGAGCGCAGCCTCGTTCGCGCACCGCGTACAAACCGATTTCCCGGATTCCGAGCAGGCCAGGAACATGCGCGCCGGCATCGATCGATGAGCGATCCGAAACCAACGCCCGGCGCGCGCCTCAAAGCGGCGCGTGAACAGCGTGGCTTGAGCACCGAGAAGGCCGCGAACGAGATGCACTTGGACGCCTGGGCGATCGACGCCCTGGAAGCAGGCGACTACACGCGCATCGGCCCCGTCGTATACGCCAAGGGCCACCTCAAGAGATATGCGGCGATGCTGGGTTTGCCGGTTGAGGAGATCATGTCCGACTTTGAACCGCAGCCGCCCGCTGCGGCCCCCGCACCGGAGCGCTCCAACATTCCGGTGGGCTCGCGACTCGGCAGGGCACCGCGCGTTGTCTCGCCGGACCAGGCCGCTGCCAGTCTCGCGGCGGTGCTGGTGCTGATCGGCGTCATGTGGTGGCAGCCGTGGCATCATCGAGAGCGGCCCCCGGTGAGCAGCACGTCTTCCGCGAGTGCGGCAACCTCGGCCGCCGAACCAGCCTCGGCCGGGGGGCCGGTCGATTCGGCACCCGCCTTGACGGCGGAGGACTACACGCCCGGCGCATTTGCAGCGGCAGGTACCGGCGGCGGCGTGGTCGTGAGCGGCGGCGGTGCGGCCGGGAGCGGCGCCGGCGCGCGCGCAACTCCAGCCGGCAACCCCGCGGGCGGCAGTGCGCCGCAGTCCCCGGCCGCTGGGCGAGCGCGGCTGCGCTTGAGTTTTACCGCGGACTCATGGGTCGATGTGCGCGATGCGCTGGGAAATAAAGCCTTCGCAGGCAACGGTTCCGCAAACACCGTAAAGACCATTGCCGGCACAGCGCCTCTGCACGTGTATCTGCGCTCGGGCAGCGGCGTGCAGCTGGAGGTCAACGGCCGCGCGGTCGCGATCGGGCCGCAGTTTTTTTCCGGCGACGTAGCTCGTTTCGAAGCGGGCGCCGACGGCGTTCTGCGGCGCGAGCAAACGCCCGCGCGTCCGCCCGGCTGACCGGAGGCGCTTTGACCAAGACCATAGAGCCCTTGCGCGGCGTGCACGACGTGTTGCCCGGGGAGATCGCGGCCTGGCAGCAACTCGAGCGCGTCGCGCGCGAGGTGTTTGCCGGCTACGGCTATGATGAAATTCGCGTGCCCGTCATCGAGCAGACCCAGCTGTTCAAGCGCTCGATCGGCGACTTCACGGACATCGTGGAGAAGGAGATGTTCAGCTTCATCGACCAGGGTGAAGATCACATCACCCTGCGGCCCGAAGCCACGGCCGGCATCGTGCGTGCGGTGATCTCCAACGGCATGTTGCGCGAAGGGCGCATGCGCCTTTGGTGCATGGGTCCGATGTTCCGGCGCGAACGCCCCCAGGCCGGCCGCTATCGACAATTCCATCAGATCGACGCCGAAGCATTCGGCTTCGAGGGCCCGGATATCGACGCGGAGATGATCCTGCTGTCGGCCCGGCTGCTGCGCCGCCTCGGATTGTCCCGCCTGAAGCTATTGTTGAATTCGCTGGGAACACCGGCCTCGCGCGCCCTCTACCGCGAGCAGTTGGCCGGTTATTTCGGCGCGCATGAATCCTCGCTGGACGAGGACAGCAAGCGACGCCTGCAGGGCAATCCATTGCGCATCCTCGACAGCAAGAATCCGGATATGCAGCATCTCATCGCCGGTGCACCCGTGCTGATGGACGCGCTGGACGCCGAATCGCGCGCTCACTTCGATTCGTTGTGCGCCCAATTGCGTGCCGCCGGCATCGACTACCGCGTGGATAACCACTTGGTGCGCGGACTCGACTACTACACGCGCACGGTGTTCGAGTGGACAACCGATGCCCTCGGTGCGCAGAGCACGGTGTGCGCGGGAGGCCGCTACGACGGCCTGGTGGCGCAGCTGGGAGGCGCGGCCATGCCCGGCATCGGTTGGGCCATGGGCCAAGAGCGTATCGTGATGCTGCTGGAGAAACAGGGGCTCACGGCGGCGCGCCAGCAGTCCCAGGTCTATCTCGTGCTGGTCGGCGAAGGGGCGCAGCAGCCGGGCTGCCTGCTGGCGGAGCGCCTGCGCGACGCATGGCCGCAGCTCAAGCTGCAGATCAACATGGGCGGCGGCAATTTCAAAACGCAATTCAGGCGTGCAGACAAGAGCGGTGCGGAGCTTGCCCTGGTTTTGGGGGATGACGAGGTGGCGCGGGGAGTGGTTGCCGTGAAGGCTCTGCGGCGGGAGTCGGCGCAGGAGGAATGTCCCCTCGAGAGAATCAATGAACGCTTGGGCCTGTTGTTGGGTCTTAAGGCGGGGAACGTGGAGTAGACATGGCGGATGATCTGACGGATGACGAACAATTAGAGGAAGTAAAGCGCTATGTGCGTGAATACGCGCCTGTGCTGGTGATTGGGGCGCTGCTGGGGGCCGGCGGGCTGTTTGGGTGGCGTTATTACCAGAGCTACCAGACCGAGCGCGGTTTGAAGGCCGGCGCAGAATTTTCGCAGCTCAGCGCCACGCTGCAGGGCGACGATGCCGCGAAATCGCGCCAGGCCGCCGCCGACTTGATCAAGGATTATCCTTCATCGCCGTATGCCGATCAGGCCAAGCTGGTGTTGGCTCGGATCGATGTGGACGCGGGTCAGGGCGCGAACGCGATTGCGCCGCTGACCGAGGTCATGAACAGCTCCAAGGACAACGAATTGCGGCAGATCGCTCGTTTGAGGTTGGCGCGCGTGCTGATCGATCAGGGCAAGCCCGACGATGCGATCAAGTTGCTGTCGGAGGCGAATCCAGGCAGTTTCGCGGGCCGATACCACGAAGTACACGCCGATGCGCTGTATGCCAAAAAGGATATCGCCGGCGCCGTAGCCGAATACAAAGCCGCGCTGGATGCGGTGTATGGGGGCGGCGTCGATCCCGCCATGGTGGAGATGAAACTCGCCGATTTGGGCGCCGTCGATAAGCACTTGGAAAAAATGAACATGGTCAAACCCTGATGCGTCTTTTACTTTCCATCGGGCTGGCCGCGGCAATGTTGATCGCGGCGGCCTGCAGCAAGGACAAAGACGTCGAACCGCCCGCCAAGCTGGTGGATTTTCCGGCGACGCTGCCGGTGAAGAAAATCTGGGGCGAAGGCGTCGGCGGCAACAAGAAGCAGATCAAGCTGCGCTTAGGGCTGGGTCCTGCCATCGACAACGGGTTGGTGTTCGCTGCCAGCCACAAGGGAGAATTGGTCGCGGTGTCCTTGGACACCGGAAAGCATGTCTGGCTGAAGAAGCTGAAGATGCCCCTGTCCGCCGGACCGGCTGCCGGTTTCGGCATCGTGGTCGTGGGCTCGAGCAAGGGCGCCATTGCGGCGTTCGATGGCGCCACGGGCAAGGAACTGTGGCGCACGCGGGTGAACTCGGAGCTTCTGTCGGCGCCCGCGATCGGCGAGAGCGCCGTCGTGTTGCGTTCCGTGGACGGGCGATTGCATGGCTTCAACTCCCAGAGCGGCAAGGAAATGTGGTCGGTCGAGCAACAGGTGCCGCGCCTGAGTTTGCGCGGCACGGCAACGCCCATCATCGCCAAGGAAGTCGCCATCAGCGGCTTCGACAACGGCAAAGTGATGGCAGTGTCGCTCACCAACGGCGACACCGTGTGGGACACGGCCTTGGCATCGCCCCACGGACGCACGGAACTCGATCGACTCGTCGACATCGACTCCGCGGTGCGCGTGGTGGGAGACAACGTGTTTGCGGCAGGCTACCAGGGCCGAACCGCCATGCTGGCGCTCGACTCCGGCCAGATATGGTGGTCGCACGATATGTCGAGCTACCGCGGCCTGGCGGCGGACGATGAGAACATTTACGTGACGCAGTCCGACGGTACCATCGTCGCCATGCGCCAGCGGGACGGCTCCGAGGTGTGGCGCAACGAGAAAGTGAAACGCCGTGCCTTGAGCGCGCCGGTCGTGGTCGGCGGCGCCATAGCGATTGCCGATTTCCAGGGCTATGTGCATTTCCTGGACAAGAACACCGGTGTGCTCGTGGCCCGGGTGAAAGTCGCAAAGCAGCGCGTTTCCAGCGCGCCAGCCGCATTCCAGGATACCGTGGTGGTACTCACCGACGGCGGCAGTTTGGCGGCATTTCGCGCGATTCCTCCCGCGCCGGCACCTGCCACGCCGACTCCTGCACCTGCCGCGGCGGAGCCAACACCCGCGCCAACTCAAACGCCAGCGCCGACTCCAGCGCCGACCCCGCCGCCGACTCAGTAAGGTGCTGCCGGTCGTCGCATTGATAGGGCGTCCCAACGTGGGCAAGTCGACCCTGTTCAATGCCATGACTCAGACGCGCGATGCCTTGGTGGCGGACTTGCCGGGACTTACCCGCGACCGCCAATACGGATTCGCGCGGCGAACCGAAGTCCCTTGCATCGTGGTCGATACCGGCGGCCTGGTGGAAAACGCCGAGGCCATCGCCGGCTTGATGGTGGCGCAGACCGAGCGCGCGATCGAGGAGGCCGACCGGCTCATCGTGGTCGTGGATGGCCGTGCAGGCGTCACGCCGCAGGACCAATTCGTCGCGCAACTTGCCCGCCGCAGCGGCAAGCCGATCGTCCTGGCGGTCAACAAGACCGAGGGTTTCGATCAGGATGTCGCGGTCGCCGACTTTCACCAACTCGGCCTGGGTGAGCCGCTGCCGATTGCCGCGGTACACGACCAAGGCGTGATTTCACTGCTCGAGACCACGCTCGCAGGCCTCACGCCGGATCCACAGGATGGTCCGGAAATGACGGGCATCAAGGTGGCGATCATCGGTCGGCCCAACGTCGGCAAGAGCACGCTGATCAACCGCCTGCTGGGCGAGGATCGCATGGTGGCGTTCGACGAGCCGGGCACGACCCGCGATGCGGTGCTGGTGCCGTTCGAGCGCGACGGCGAGCGCTACACCTTGATCGACACGGCCGGGGTACGGCGACGTTCGCGCGTCGAGGAGGCGGTCGAGAAGTTCAGCGTCATCAAAACGCTGCAGGCGATCGAAAGCGCGCACGTGGTGGTTGTGGTCATGGATGCCCACGACAGCGTCGCGGAGCAGGATGCAAGCTTGCTCGGCACGGTGCTCGAGCAGGGCCGCGCGCTGATCCTGGCGGTCAACAAGTGGGACAACATTCCCATGGAGCAACGCGACCTGATCCGCGGCCAATTGGTGCAACGGCTGCAATTTGCCGATTTTGCGCCGCTGCACTTCATTTCAGCGCGCCACGGCAGCGGCGTCGGTGAGCTGTTTGCCTCGGTGCGCAAGGTGTACGCCGCGGCCATGCGCGATATGAGCACGCCGGAGCTGACTCGTGTGCTGGAAGCGGCCATCGAAAGTCATCAGCCCCCGTTGGTGAGCGGGCGCCGCATCAAGCTGCGATACGCCCACCAAGGCGGCCGGAATCCTCCGGTCGTGGTGATTCACGGCAATCAGATCGATCATGTGCCTGATGCCTATCGCCGCTATCTGGTCAATGTGTATCGCAAAGCCTTCGATTTGACGGGTACGCCGGTCAGGGTTGCCTTCCGCGGCGAGGAAAATCCTTACGCGGGCAAGAAGAATCCGCTCACGCCCCGGCAGGTCCGCAAACGCAAGCGGTTGATCCAACGTAATAAGCGTTGAAGTTCTTTTGCTAGACTAGAGCCTTCCGCCGATGGGGATTCAACGGGACGATCCGCTTGCCGAACTTCACCAAAAAGAAGTGGTTTCGAATCTCCGCCGCCGTTGTGTTGCTCGTCGTGGTGTACGGGCTCGCGGGATTTCTCCTGGTGCCGCGCATGCTGCGCAGCGCGCTCCTGGAGGACATTCCCAAGACTCTGCCCGGTATCAAGCCGGCGGTCGGCCAGGTGCGCTTCAATCCCTTTTTGCTGCAGCTCGAGATCAGGGATTTTTCGCTGTCGGACGCAGGCGGTGAGAAGTTGTTGGGGTTCGATCGTTTCTTCGTCGATTTCGAAGTGTCCTCGCTGTGGCACCGCGCCTATTCATTCAAGAACATCGATCTCGGCAAACCCTTCGTCAATGCCATCACGGCCAAAGATGGGCAGCTGAACCTCATGCAGCTGAGCCCGAAATCCGCCGCTCCCACACCTAAGCCGAAGAAGGGCGAGCCGGTGCCGGCGCTGCGGATCGGCTCATTCAAGGTCGGCGACGGCCTGCTCAGCTACGATGATCGGGCTCATCCCTCCGATTTCGCCACGCGCCTCGAGCCCATCAACTTCGAACTGCATGACTTCTCCACCGGCGTCGAAGGCGGCCGCTTCAACTTCACCGGCACATCGAAGCTCGGCGAGCGGGTGGAATGGCACGGTCACCTCTCGGTGCAGCCGATCGAGTCGGATGGCGAGTTCAAGATCGACGGCCTGCAGGCTCATACGATCTGGGAGTATCTGGAGGATAAGCTCAACTTCCTGGTCAATTCGGGCAGCATCGATCTGGACGCCACCTACAAGTTCGCGTTGCGGGACGCCGTCGACCTGAATGTAGATGTGTCGACGCTGGCGGTTTCGAATCTCACTGTCAGGGCGAAGGATGCGGACGTCGATTGGGTGACGCTGCCGCAACTTAAGGTGAACAACACCAGCCTGGACCTCGCCCGGCAAACGGCGCACGTCGATTCGCTCACCTTGACCGGCTTGAGGCTCGTCACCTGGCTGGACCGAGACGGCTCGCTCAACTTGATGAAGTTGGCCGCATCCGCGCCGGCCCGGACCGATACCTCCCCGACGACCTCTACGGCCCCGCCAGTGCCGCCCGCTGCCGGCCCACCGGGTGGCTCCCCGGGCAAGTCCGGCGCGGCGTGGAATGTAACCTTGCACGAGTTCGCGCTGCGCGATGCCAACATTGCCGCAGAGGATCGCGGTACGCGGCCGGCAGCCAGCGTGGTGCTCGCGCCTTTTTCGATGACCGTCGCCGATGCGAGCTTGGATCTCGGCAAGCCGGTGCACTTGAGTCTCGACACCAAGATCAACGAGTCCGGATCGCTGAACCTCGACGGTCAGATTACTCCCCAGCCCCTGGCTCTGGACCTGAGCATGAAGCTTGCGGGCATCGAATTGGCGGCAGCGCAGCCCTACATCGGTCGACGTACTTCGATGACGCTCCTGAGCGGCGCATTGAGCGGCGATGCCAAGGTGCGCTACGGCCAGACCAAGCCGGCGATCGACTTCAGCGGCAACCTCAGCATTGCCAAGCTGCACACGGTCGACAACGCGCTGCACGATGACTTCGTGAATTGGGATCGGCTGGACGTGCAGGGATTGACGTATCAGCACGATCCGGACCGGCTCGACATCGAGCAAATCACGGCTGCCAAAGCCTATGCACGCGTCATGATCGAGCCGGATGCCAGCCTGAACGTCACGCGCGTGCTCGCCGGCCCCGGTGCCACGGTGGTGGCGCCGTCGGCGCCGGGCAGCAGCGCGGCTCCGGTCAGCGCCACGGCTCCGGTCAGCGCCACGGCTCCGATGGCCGCCGCGCAGCCGACCGTGGCCGCAAAAAAAGGTCGCGCGAAGCAGGACGGCAAGCTGGCAGGCACGCCGCAGGCCGGCGCAGCGGCACCGATGCCGATGTCCATCAAGAAGATTGCGCTCGAGGCGGGCGAGGCGGACTTCGCCGATCTGTCGGTGACGCCAAACTTCTCGACCGGCATCCAAAAGCTGCACGGCAGCGTGCTGGGCCTGTCCTCCAAGGCCAATTCTCGCGCCAAGATCGATTTGCACGGCCAGGTCGATGCCTTTGCGCCGGTGGCGATCACCGGCCAGGCCAATATGCTCGGGCCGCTGTACGCCGACTTGACCATGAGCTTTCACAACATCGAGTTGAGCACCTTCAATCCCTATTCGGGCAAGTTCGCCGGCTACAACATCGCCAAGGGCAAGCTGACCACGGATCTGCATTACAAGGTCGACGGGCGCAAGCTCGATGCACAGCATCACATCGTCGTCGACCAACTCGAATTCGGTGACAGGACGGAGAGCAAGCAAGCGGTGTCATTGCCGATCAAGCTCGCCGTCTCCTTGCTCAAGAACCGCGACGGGGTGATCGAGCTGGATCTTCCCGTGACCGGGTCGCTCGACGACCCCCAGTTCAAGCTGGGTCCGATCATCTGGAAGGTGTTCGTCAATATCCTGGAAAAAGCCGTCACGGCGCCGTTCGCGCTGCTGGGTTCTCTTTTCGGCGGCGGCCCGGATCTGCAATTCATCGACTTCGAGCCGGGTGCTGCCGATCTGGATTCTGGCGCCGTCGCCAAGGCGCAGACCATCGTCAAGGCGCTGAACGAAAGACCGCAGTTGAAAATAGAAGTGCCGATCGGCGTGGTCGAGGCTCTCGATGGCCCCTCTCTCATCGACGCACAATTCAAGGCGCAGGTTCACGACGCGCAGACCGCCGCTGCGGCGCGCAAGAAATCCGTGTCGGCGACGGTGCCCTTCGATCAGCTCGATCCGGCTGCGCGGCTGGAAATCCTCACCCAGCTGTACCAAAAGAACCTGGGCAGCGAACCGAAGTACCCGGACGCCCTCAGCGCCATCAAGGCGAAGCCGGATTTGACGGCCGCGAAAATCGAATACCTGAGCAGCGGACTGCGCGCCCATATCAGCGTCGGGGCAACGGACCTGACGAATCTGGGTCAGCAGCGGGCGATGAACCTGCAGCAGGCGCTGCTCAAAGACACACAGATCGACCCCGAGAGGGTGTTCTTGGTCGCCAACGACAAGGCAAAGGCCGAGGGAGACAAGATACGGCTGGAGTTATCGTTGCGATGAGCGCTTCAATTCAATGCAGGCAATGCAGCGGGCCGCTCTCGTTCAGTGCAGAAATTGCGCGAATCTGCGTGCGATTTCTTCTAAGATGCTGATCGCATTCGAGTCTTGAAGGATGGCACAACGGGTGCTTGCCCTCGGCGCGCCCACGCCAAAAAAGCTACTGCAGGAAGAACGGATGAAACTTGTCACCGCGATCATTAAGCCGTTCAAACTGGACGATGTGCGCAAGGCCGTCAGTGACGTCGGTGTACAAGGTGTTACGGTGACCGAGGTGCGGGGCTTCGGGCGGCAGCGCGGGCATACGGAGATATATCGCGGCGCCGAGTATGCCGTAGAGTTCGTACCGAAGACAAAAATAGAAATTGCGGTCGATAATGCACTGGTCGATCAAGTGATCGAGGCTGTCATGAAGTCGGCACAAACCGGAAAGGTTGGGGATGGAAAGATCTTCGTGTTCGATCTCGTCCAGGTCGTGCGTATCCGGACGGGCGAAAGAGACGCCAGCGCTATCTAAAAATGAGGGGATTGAATGATGATTAATTCGGCTCGATGGGCCTGTCTCGTTTTGTTGATGGTGGTCGGGTCCGGCGCATGGGCCGATGAGGTGCCTGGCGGCACGCCGGGTGTCGCAACGCCGGCCGCAGCCGCCGCCGCGGCGCCGACCGAGCCCTACCTGACCTCGGTGGATAAGATCAGCGCCGGCGATACCGCTTGGATGCTGACCTCCACCGCACTGGTGTTGATGATGTCCATTCCGGGCCTCGCGCTTTTCTACGGCGGCATGGTGCGCAAGAAGAACGTTCTGGCAACGCTCATGCAGACCTTTGCCATCGTGTGCGTGGTGACGCTGCTGTGGTGGCTGATCGGCTATTCCTGGGCTTTCACACCCGGCAGTGCATTCATCGGCGGCTCGAGCCGCGCCCTGTTCAACGGCGTCGCGGTCATGCACGATCCGGTGAACAAGGTGTCGGTATCGCATCTGGCGACCACGATACCTGAGACGGTTTACGCTATGTTTCAGCTGACATTCGCGGCCATCACCCCGGCGTTGATTGCCGGTGCCTTCGCCGATCGCATGAAGTTCTCGGCAATGCTGGTTTTCATGGTGGTTTGGTCGCTGGCCGTCTATGCGCCCATCGCACACATGGTCTGGGAGCCCACCGGTTGGTTGAACGCCGCGGGCGTGCTCGACTACGCCGGCGGCACGGTGGTGCACATCAACGCAGGCATCGCGGGTCTTGCCAGTTGCCTGGCTCTGGGCAAGCGTTTGGGGTACCCACGCGAGGCCATGCCACCGCACAACCTCACGTTGACCTTGATAGGGGCTTCCTTGCTATGGGTTGGTTGGTTCGGGTTCAATGCGGGTTCCGCGGGCGCCGCCGATGGGCGCGCGGGCATGGCGATGGCGGTGACGCAGATCGCGACGGCCGCCGCGGCGCTCGCCTGGATGTTCGCGGAGTGGATCAGCAAGGGTAAACCCAGTGTGCTCGGCATTGCCTCCGGCGCGGTTGCCGGACTCGTGGCGATCACGCCCGCGTCGGGTTTCGTCGGGCCGACTCCGGCCGTGGTGATCGGCTTGGCCGCCGGCGTAATCTGCTTCATCGCCGCAACCTCCCTGAAACATGCGCTTGGCTACGACGACTCCTTGGACGCGTTCGGCGTGCATTGCATCGGCGGCATCATCGGCGCGTTGCTCACCGGCGTATTCGTCAGCAAGGAAATCAGCGGCGCCGATGGTTCAGTGCTCATTCAGCTCAAAGGCGTCGCAGTGACGCTCATTTACGGGTTCGTGGCGAGCTTCGTTATTCTCAAAATCATCGATGTAACGATCGGGCTGCGCGTCAGCGAAGAGCAGGAACGCGAAGGACTTGACATTTCCCTGCACGGCGAGAGCATCGAATAGCGAAAGAAACGCGCGGCGTCGCTTGAGCGTAAAATGCGTTCCAAGGAAGGAGCGCTTTTATGCCGTTCATGACGTTTCTGCTGCTGGCTGTTGTCTTCATCCTCTTGTCGGGCCTGCGAGTCGCGCAGGAGTACGAGCGCGGCGTGGTATTCAGGCTGGGACGGTACCTGGGATTGCGTGGCCCGGGCTTGTATTGGATCATCCCGCTTGGCATTGATCGCGCCGTGCGGATCGACATCCGTACCCGCACGATTTCAGCCGAGCAGCAGGAAACCATCACCCGCGACAGCGTCACGATCAAGGTCAACGCGGTGCTGTGGTATCGCATCGTCGATGCCGCCAAGGCCGTCATCGAAGTGGCAAACGCCGAAGCCGCGGTGTACCAGTTGGCGCTCACCAGCCTGCGCAACATCATCGGGCAACACGATCTCGATGAGATCCTGCAGCAGCGCGACAGGATCAATCTGCTGCTGACCGACAGCATCGCGCGTTCGACGTCCGCCTGGGGCCTGGAAGTGCAGCGCTTCGAAATGAAGGACGTCGAATTGCCCAAGGCCATGCAGCAGGTCATGGCTATGCAGGCGGAAGCGATTCGCGAAAAGCGCGCGCGCATCATCAAGGCTGAGGCGGAACTCGAGGCATCCGTGAAATTGTCGGCTGCGGCGGCGCAGATCGCTGCCAATCCAGCGGCCCTGGAGTTGCGGCGCATGCAGATGATTTCCGAGGTCGGCGCGGAAAACAACAGCACGACGGTCATCATGATTCCATCAGATTTCGTGTCCTTGGCGCACGGACTCAACGATTATCTGACACGGCGCTCCGCGCAAGATCAGGGCAAAACCTGAACTCTCGCGGGCAGGGCCGCGCTGGCGGGCGCCCTCGGCGCCTGCCGGCGGGCCGGCGCGCTGATACTTAATGTCCGGCGGATGCGATTCGTGAACGAGGTCGCATATCCCAAGGGATTATGCCAGGTAGTCTTCGCTTTCAGCCGAACGTCCCATTATGGAGAAGAGCGACATGAGCAATGCCCACAACAGCGCCACCGATCGCGCGTCGGTCCTGGGACCCACGCTTTGTTTCAAAGGCGAGCTCAGCGCCGATGAGGACCTGTTGATACAGGGGCGGGTCGAAGGTTCTGTGCACCATACACAACGCTTGACCATCGGCCCGCAGGGTACCGTGAAAGCCAATATCAGGGCGCAGCTCATCGTCGTCGAGGGCACGGTCGAGGGCGATCTGCACGCTGAAAAATCCATTTTCGTGATGGAAACCGCCAAAGTCTGTGGAAACATCACGGCTCCCATAGTCAGTATTCTGGAAGGTGCGAGCTTCAGCGGCAACATCGACATGGGCGCCAAGCCCGCCCATGTGCGGCAGGCGCCCAAGGTTGCGTCCGGTGCTGCCTGAAATGTCTTGGTTCAAGAAATCCAATGGAGACGATCTGATGATCAACCCCAACAACTCCGGCCGTTCCGGCGCGCCCGAACCTTCCGCCAAGCGCCCCGAGCCACGTGAACCGGGAGCCGAGCCGAAGGCGCCGATGACGCGAGCTGCGGAGGTGCGCGCCGCTGAAATACGCGCCGCCGAATTGCGTGCCCAGGAAGCACGCGCCGTTGAGCCGCGCGCGGTGGAAGTAAGGGCAGCCGAGCCGGCGCCCCGCGCCTCCGTTCTTGGCCCCACGCTGCGTTTCAAGGGCGAGCTGTCCGCGCAAGAGGATTTGATCGTGCAAGGCAGCGTCGAAGGCTCCATCACCCACACGCAAAGCCTCACCATGGGCACCGACGGCTCGATGAAGGGTGATATCCGCGCCCGCGTCATCCTGGTCGACGGCAAGGTGGAGGGCGATTTGTATGCGACCGAGTCGGTGAACATCCGCGCCACGGCCAAGGTCAAGGGCAACGTTTTCGCGCCCCGGGTCGCCATCAGCGACGGGGCATTCTTCCAGGGGCGCATCGACATGCAGCCCTCGGGAGCCGCCGTGCAGGAGCACAGCGCGCGCCAACGCCAGGCGGCGCTGACGCCCCCATTGGAAGGCGTGCAAGTCGACCAGATGCTGGCCAAAGGCTAGCAGCCGGAGCCTCGATTCAGGGCACGAATAGCTCCGGATCGACCCAGGCGCGATTCAAACTCAGCCCCCAATGCAGATGCGGGCCGGTGGCGCGGCCCGTCATCCCAACGAGCCCGAGGCGCGCGCCCGCGGCCACCTGCTGGCCGGGCTTCACGTCGATTTCGCTCAGATGGCAGTACATGCTGATCAGGCCACGGCCGTGATCGACGAATACCGTATTGCCATTGAAAAAGAACTCGCCGGTATCGATCACTGTTCCGGCTATGGGCGCATGCACCGGCGTCCCCGTGGGCGCCGCGATGTCCATGCCGCTGTGCGGATTGCGCGACTCGCCGTTGAAAATGCGGCGCATGCCGAAGGAACTGGAGCGCACGCCCGGTACCGGCTGAGGCAGGCGCAAGGATTCCGGTTGCTGGCTGCTCCAGCGGCTCAAGGCTGCATCGATCACCACGCGCTCGCGATTCACGCGGGCTAGATCTTCCCGGGATAGGTTCACCTGGCGCGGCGCGACCTTGAGCGATTGACTCGCGTAGAGCTTTTCGCCCACGGTGAATTCCAATTGCTGCCGGCCATCGCCGTCATGCACCACCACGCTGCGGGCGGCGAGCGGAGCACTCAAGGGTATGCCGATCACGGCAACCCAGCCGGTGCCGTCTTGAACGACCATGGCACGCTGGCCATCGACATCCACCGCCGGCACGGCACTGCCTTTGTATTCGAGACGAATGAGCTTCACGCCGCCGGGCACCGAAGACTCGCGCGGCAGCGAATAAGGCATGGCAGCCATGCTCAGGGGCGCGAGGCTCAGGGCGACCATCGCGGCCGACAGGCGCGATGCGAGCCTCATGGCGATTTTTCGACCTTGGCGCGCACGCTGCCACGGGCAAGGCGCGCCTCGATGATACTTCCGGGGGCGGCGTCTGCCTCATCGCGTAAAATGCTGCCATCGGCGGCAACCACGATGGCATAGCCGCGCTGCAACGTGGCGAGCGGACTGACCGCATTCAGGGTGCGCTCCAGGGGCGCCAAACGTTCACGCGAGCGGCGCAGGCTTTCCAGAGCCGCCGCGCGCAGGCGCGCGAACAAGAGTTTGTAACGGGCCGCCGCGCCTTGAACCTGCGCAATGGGGCTGGCCTGCCACAGCGCACTGCGCCGCTCGCTCAAGGCGGAGCGGCGCTCGGCCAACACGCGCCCCATCGATCGGGACAACCGCTGTTCCAATTCATCCAGGCGCTGCGATTGCTGCGCGAGTCGCGCGGTAGGGCTCACCAGCGCGGCGCGTCCGCTGAGCCAGCGCAGCCGCTCCGCGCGTGATTCCATCGAGCGCAGCAGCGCGCGCTGCAGGCGCGCGCCGAAGCGCCGCAGAGAAACCCGCCATTCCTCGGCATCGGGAACGGCGATTTCCGCGGCGGCCGACGGGGTGGGTGCGCGGACATCGGCGGCGAAGTCCGCTATCGTGAAGTCGATTTCGTGGCCAATGCCCGTGATGATCGG